>VFQO010000090.1_pt1 | contig 117633 bp, 110 predicted proteins | sample 3512331 | NCBI WGS metagenome assembly VFQO01 (sample SAMN10412371, study PRJNA504923) | tailings metagenome | isolation source: Replicate 3 from Balatoc abandoned mine | place: Philippines: Itogon, Benguet | collected 2017-08-28 | reverse complement strand
GCGTCGAATTGCGCTCAATATCGCCACGTTTATCACTCCTTGATTTCTCCCGCCATATCCAGACGGGAAACAGTGTCATACGTGGGTCAAATTTCGACGCAAATCTTCACCCTAAGTGGGTCAATTTTGCATGCAACTCAACAAAAGCAGCACGCTTGAGATTGATCCTCGTGTGCTGGGTGTGCTGTGAAAAATGGTGCTTACCACTGGGTGAGCATCACAGGGCGCTGGATGATGCGATCAATATTTCGAAGCTGTTCAATACGATGAAAGGCTCTTTTTAAAGATAGGTTATTTGCAACATAAAGTGTAGTGGTTCCGATGTGATCTGACTTTCTCCATTTCTCTGAAAATTCGGTGGTCAGATTAGTTCAAAGCTTTCAAGTTCACCTTGCAGGCCCCCTTCCCATCCACAATGGTTTGCGTAGGTATTTAAACCGTTGCTCAAATGCCGGCTCCGGCCGAAATTCGGCCGAAGCAGACTTTGGAAGTAATCTGTTATTTGCCAGCTTTCGGCCTTTTGCAGACATTCAAGTAGGGAGTTCGAAAAGGGACATCGAATTACTCGTTCGGGGATGGGCAAGACGGCTAGCTAACGTCGGAATCGCGGCAATAACCGCCTGTCTATTGCTTAGACCAGCTTTCTATAGTGCGCTCCACGGGTTACGGTACGCACTAATACGCTGGCGGTAGGCGGTAACCTGACTGTCTATGGTAAGTTCAATTATGTCTAAATATTAGCGGACCGTGTTCTAGACACTGAGAGCGCCAGAATATGAAGAAATATTCATTCCTTTTGCAAGCACTGACTCTGGATTTTGGAGATCAAACCCAAATTCCCGTCAACCTCCTTGGACCACATGCAAACCTAAAGAAAACACACATATCTATAATTGCAGGAGCCAATGGCACAAGCAAAAGCAGACTTTTAGCCGCTCTTATTGGTAAGCTGTGTTCAATCGAAGCAAAACAAGATGAGGAAACATACAGTCGCCGGAACTCTTATCAGAGTGCATTCGGCCTTACCTGTAGTGGGCTATCAACACTCATCAATGGCTCTGAAAAACTTTTGCAAGAAGAGAAAAAAGTCATCAATGGCGATATCGGCTTACCAACAAGAGTACTTGCGCTATCGAACTTGGTAATGGATAAATTCCATTTTACCCGCGACACAATTCGCGAAACGCTATCAAAGGAACCTTTTTATCGGTACCTTGGGGTCCGGCAGGCAACCAATCTAACGACCACGGGATCCGTAGAGAGGTCTGTTAGCGAAGCCGTCCTACACATGGCATCAGATACTGAAAGACTAAAAGCCTTTCAGGATTGGTTGCATTTGGTTTTTGGAGGTGGGCGCGAATTGGCATTCCTTTTCCCCCGTATCACAAAATCAGAAATCGAAACATTTCTTAGTAGAAAAGACAAAAAAGAATACGTTCTCGAACGGATGAAGCGGAGACTAGGTTCAGCTAGGAGCGCATCCACTAACGAATCTTTCATCGTGGAAGCTGCAGAGGAAATCACTTCTCTGTTCGAATTTTTGTCGCGACATCTCACGGAATATAGTCTCCCAACCAACATCAATGGCAAGTCAAGGCCTGAGGCGTTCTTACGACTTGCAACTTTGAATAGTGAAAATGAAAAAATTCTCAATTCACTCATTAAGAATTTTTCGACAGCAAGCAGAGCAGGATTCTCTGCTTGGCCGGCGCTATGCATTGAAGGGGCGCCATGGATACCATTTGGTCAACTTAGCTCTGGGGAGCAAAACCTACTGTCCGTTGGTGCCAAGCTCATTTCATATTCTCGACCAGGATGCCTCGTCGTTATTGACGAACCGGAGGTAAGTCTAAACGTAGCCTGGCAACAGCAATACACCGAGCTAGTTCTCAAATCTCTTTCACATGCACCCGGAAGTCACGTATTAATTGCCACACATTCGCCTCATTTAATTGCCAGTCTTCCAAATGGCAGTGCAAGTATTGTCCTTGCTGAAAAAGATGGCTGGCATTCGAAATTCAAAACAATCGATGCCGCGTTCGAAGGATGGGGCTCTGAATCCGTTCTTTACCAAGTACTCGGCATTTCTTCAGCTTCGAGCTTTCACTTAAACAGAGATATTGCATCTGTTTTGAAGCACATTCAGGAAGGAGGAAGAGATAAGAAATTCATCCAAAACTTTCTGAAGAAGTTGCTAAAAATTGATTATCAAGAGACTGAGCCACTTGGCCTCGTTGTTACCGAAATCAAAAGATATTTGGAATCTCTCGAATGAAAAAGTTGGTCGTACCCGCCTACGGCTGGCGGACCGCGAGGGCTCTATTCGAATACGCCAAAACCACGAGAGCGAAAGATCCTTGGGCTGGTGGCACAGCGTTATCAAAGGCATTTAAAAAGAACGTAACGTCGCTTTTGCTGACTGAGCAGTCCAAACGTTGCGCTTACTGCGGTGGGCGTTTATTTGAAAAAAGGCCACACCGAGACCACGTTGCCCCAAAAGAGAAATATAGAAAGTGGATGTTTTGGCCAGAAAATCTTGTGCTTGCATGCTTTGCCTGCAATACAGATCTAAAGGCCACCTTCGACCCTGTCATCAAAGAAGGTGCGACATACAGGCTTACGGAGTTTTCGATAGTACATCCTTACCTAGACGAGCCAACTCACCACATTAATTATGCCGCTGCTGGATTGAACATTCTTATCAGCCCCGTCAACAACTCACCTAAGGGATTAAAAACCATTCAGATTTTTGATCTAACAAATCCTGAGAGAGCAAAACAGAGGGCGAAAGATTTCTTGTTTGACTCGGATTCCCAACATTTGTATGGGGATTTTAAAGATCTCTATCAAGCGGTCGCCAATCAGGTCCAGAATCAACAACTGAAAATGCGGATTACATAAAGAGCCTTGCGTATCACCTCTCCAGTAGGTCTGGCTGCTTAACATCGATGGGCTCAATAAACTTATCCAATTTTTCTTGCTGCGACAAAAGAAATGGGGCTTCTTTGACCTTCTCATAGAGTTTCAGAAGGCGTTGTTCAGCCCGACTCAATATGATGCTGTACAACAATGGCTGAATCTTCACTTTCTCGTTGTCTTCGGTGCGGGTGCCACCCTCACCACTCTCAATCTGATCCCCAAGAATAAAGCCATCAACCCGTGTCTCAGGCTGGATATACCCCTTTTTTTTCAACTCTTTCACATACTTCCAAATTTGCTCCTTTTCCTTGGACCCGAGTGGAAGCTTGGTAGTCTTGAGATCAACAATTACAAGGTGACCCACACCCACCTCTTGATGATCGTCGTTATAGGATGGAAGGGAGTAAAAACCAGTACTGCTATCACCACGGATTACGAAGTCTGGCCTGTTTAATGAAGCCTTGTCAGCCTTCCCGTCAAAAAGCTCGCGAATGACCGTTGTCATGCCTTTGTTGGACGTGAAATGTATAGATTCAAATTTATCTCCGAACATCCACAAGCCTTTGGCAAAAAGTGGCTGGAGTTCCTTAACCTCATCGATTCCCGCAACTTGAATCTTTATACGTAGTTCGTTAATTACCTTAAGGCGACCTTGAATTTCGTCAAGGACGATCTTTGCCATGCCTATGGTCCACTGGCTGAGAACTTCGTGAAGGGCATCCAGATCGTGCGGGTCCTGATTATGTAAAATTTCTAGCAATCCATATTGTGACTTGCTCTTCTCAAGTTTCGCCAAAATACTAGCTAGCTGCACGATCTCCTGCTCTCCGAAGTTTGGGCAGATATTCACAACCTCATCAATGAATGCGGTGACGCGATCCTTGCTCAAAAGAGGAAGGGCGTTGACCGATTGCCCCACTCGGTCAAGGACCGCCATACGCTTGTCCTCGCGTTCAGCCGCACTGGTGTTGTCAATGATCTCTCGAATTTTGTCTTGGACAATTGGCCTAGTTGCCTCCCACGCTGGATTTTCTTCAACGAAGCCTGACCAGTCCTCCTTAACGGCGTTCGCCTTATTGAGGAAGTCAGCCTGAACGATAAAGGTGAAGCGCTTGGCCTTCTCGGTCCTTCCGTCGAGAATGCGTTCAACGTCAGCACCACGCCAACGACATTCACCTACAGCACGGTTCATGACCCACCATGCGATGCCATGCTGCTTCGTAGTCTTGTCGGCTTTTCGCGTGTCGATGTGGTAGATCTTGACCGTGCCGTAACCTGGAACCTCAACGTCTAAAACAGAAAGAGACGACCCGCTGATGTCGGCAAATGAAATGGGAGTGCCATTTAGAATAACTTTGAACGAAGGATTTGCAAGAAACCGTCCCCCCAGAAGTTCACGTACTTGCTCTACGGACAGGTTGATCTGTCGGATATCACCTTCACCTGTGATTGTCGTTCCATGTCCGTTCACGCCTTTATCGATGAACTCCACAAGTTTGGTAACAAGTGGCCTGCTGGGTGTCCTGCTCACTTTACAGACGAACTTCTGACCATCTTTGATTGACGTGATTTGGTAGCTTTTTGTGAGGCAAAAACTGGCAAACCGCCCTTTTCCATTCTTGCCGAACACGACGCGCGGAATACCTTCGACACCAAGAGGCGGTGCCGATGTATCGCCACCCTTGGCTATGCGGTTATAGGATAGAGCTCGCCAGATATAATCAAATTCTGCATGTGTCATTCCCTTTCCATTATCAGAGATGGAAAATTGCTGGTGATTTTTCGGGTCGGGCCAAGTTATGCTGACTTCAGTAGCGTATGCATCCCAGCAGTTGGCGACAAGTTCAACAATCGCGGTGCTCGGATTGGTAATGATAGAGCCAGCCCAGCTCTCAAGAAATCTGTCTTCATAGAAGAGATCTTCTTGCTGCAGGTTTTTAATATTTGAAGAATCGGCCATCTTGTCTCCCAAAGCATCGTCTTGTTTATCGCCAACATTTTCATCCCATGTTTTCTGAGATGGTTGCTGCGCAGTCTGTGGTATCGGCAAAACTTACAAAGACTCAATGAGTGCGCCGGAATCGCTCCGGTAGAAGAAGTGCCGCGATGGGACAGCATCTACTGCAACACGCTACCTAGATCAGCTTTGATATAGCCATCGAATACATAGAATCCGCCCCGACGGCTGATATTTTTGCTGTTACACAATCTAATTTTAAGTAGATAGCACACTTCTGACTGCGCCACCATTTTTGAGTTCTGTAACCGTCCATTTTTCGGCCGGAGCGGTCATTCAGACCGCATTGCTAATCTCGCTTCTCTGGGGGAGCTTCCCGTCCATTCTCGATAAACGCGAGTAAAAGCGCTGTGCTCGGAATAACCCAACAATAAGGCGACATCTACGATTTGAAGTCGGCGGTCAGCCAAATAGGCTTCTGCCAACTCTTTGCGTACTAGGATCAATTGTTCTCTGAAACTGGTTCCAGATTCGCTTAAACGCCTTTGTAAGGTGCGTCTGCTCATCCCTAATTTTCCAATCACAGCGTTGATATCAGGCTCGCCATCACGGAGTACGCTGGCAATCATCTTGCGCACCATGGCCACCGTCTCACCTTGCTGAGGCAACTTATCCAATAAGCGGTCTGCATGTTGCTCCAGCAGAGTAATCAGAGATGGATCGTGGGTTTTAAGTGGCTGCAACAGAAAATCTGTGCTGTAACGAATCACCACTTCCGAACCACCAAAGCGTACAGGACAATTAAAAAAACTTTCATAGGCTTTGACGTGCTCAGAATCAATATGTCTGAACTGCACGTGGATTGGGTCAGCCACCCCACCTCGCACCAATGAGCGGCAAAACTGCACCATCACGGCGTTGCCAGTTACATTGACCAACGGGTCGGTTTGATAGTCACTTTCATCCCAAGTAATTTCAAACCAATCTTCACCGTGCCTAATAACCATGGGCACTACGTCAAAGACCAACCGCAGATATCGATCAAGTCTCTGAAAGGCTGCTTGCATGTTCTCGCTGGCCAAAGTGAGTGCGCCAACCAGACCCAAATGCTTAACCGAGACTGTTCTGGCCAGATCTAAACCCAAAACAGGGTCATTGAGCGCAACAGCGGACTTATTAAGAAACTGACTCCACAACTCGACATTGATACCACCAAGCCCGTCGTGGCTATTCTGAGGCCAAGGATGCCCCAGCAAAGACTCTGGCTCATGCCCCTTCGAGTCCAGATACTCATAGAGAAGCTGAACAAAAGTCTCGGGAATGACATGGCGATGAGATGTGTTGGGCACAGGCTTGTCCTTTTTTGGTTGGCACAAATCGTCAAGTTTTATGGCCTAATTGGTCAAGATTGTAATCTTGCAAACCCATACACTGAACTCATCAACAAACTTTCGGATGGAGAAAATTATGAACAGCATCAAAGACAAGCTACTGAGCCCAGAGGTAATTCAATTCACATCAGGTGGTTTGCGTTGCACCGCCGATTACTTTCGACCTCTGGGTAAGGGGCCTTTCCCCGTCATCGTCATGGCCCATGGCCTTGGTGGTACGCGCAACATGCGACTTACTGCCTATGCTGAGCGATTTGCGGCTGCGGGTTATGCTTGCTTGGTGTTTGACTACCGTCATTTTGGTGACAGTGAGGGCGAACCACGCCAGTTGCTAGACATCAATCGTCAACTTGAGGATTGGAAGTCTGCTGTGGCCTATGTGCGTGGGCTTGAAGACGTTGACCCGAGCAAGGTCATTCTCTGGGGTTCTTCGTTTAGTGGTGGCCACGTGCTGTCAACCGCGGCCCAAGACGTGGAAGTGAAAGCGGTGATAGCCCAAGGCTTGTTTACAGATGGTCTGGCCTCTGCCCTAGCCATGAGCCCAATCACTTCGCTGAAGCTGACCGTGTTGGCACTGGCAGACCGAATCGGAAGCCTATTTGGTGCAAAGCCCATTATGGTAAAAGTCGCGGGTAGACCCAACGATACGGCGTTAATGACTGCACCAGACGCCTATGACGGATATAACAACTTAGTGCCCAAGGGCGCCACGCTAATTAACTATGCCGCAGCTCGATTCGCCTTGGATATTATTCGTTACTATCCGGGTCGAAAAACAGCGCAAATTCAGGCCCCAGTATTGTTCCAGGTGTGTAACAACGACTCGGTTGCGCCCGCAAAAAAGACTCTGCAGCATGCGCAGCGCACTCCGAACAAAGAGATCAAGCGATATGACTATGGTCACTTTGACATCTATGTAGACGACGCATTTGAGATTGTGGTGAACGAACAACTTGCCTTCCTAGCCAAGCACGTTCCAGCCTGAACTCAAGGATTAGAAATCGATGCGGTCAGTTCACAATCGTGAGCTGATCGCAAAAAAGACCATGTCCGCTTTGGCCGAAAAGCGGTCAACTCGTGATCGGTATTTCTTCCCAAGATGTCGTGTATTTCGGACTTCTATTACTACACTTCATCGTCCACCGTCGATGAAATCCGCTCGATGCGCAAATCAATGAATCTCGCCCAAACCTACCGTTGATTTCATCCAAAGCTTTCATTAATTTGGTCGACTTTTCTTGCCCCTCAGTATTGGCAAAAAGGTCATGCTGATAACCCGCTTTCTCAGTAAGCCCTGTCAACATCACACCCGCTTTTTTGTATACAAAACCGGGCTTGAACAAATGCTTGATTACCTGCACAGCAAGGTCTGAAATCAATCGTGTGTCATCAGTTGGAACACCGAGCGACACATGGTGGTTGGCGCTGTATTGCGCAGCTTTCGGATCGAATGGATTGGTGCGCAGGAACACATACAAACCACCCGCGAGTGATTGCTGGGCTCGCAGTTTTTGTGCGGCCCGTTCTACATAAGCCGATATGGCTTCACAAAGATCTTCAACCTCGGTGACAGGCTGGCCAAAGCTTCTGGAACTCATAATTTGTTGCTTCTCGGGCGCAACGTCTTCCAGTTCCAAACATGGCACACCACGAAGTTCCTGGCAGGTACGTTCCAGCACCACATTGAAGTGTTTGCGAATTTCTGCGGGCTTTGCGTTGCGAAGGTCGAGCACGGTGTAAATGCCCATGTCGTTCAACCGCGATGCAGCGCGACGCCCTACTCCCCACACCTCGCCCACATCAATTTCCGCCATTATTTTTACCCGCTCTGCCCTGGGTATTGCATGAAGGTCGCACACCCCATTGAACCGGGGCATTTTCTTGGCAATATGGTTGGCAAGCTTGGCCAAGGTTTTGGTGGGCCCTATGCCCACGCACACCGGCAAGCCCAACCACTGGCGCATTCGCTCACGAATTTGCTGCCCCATGTCAGTAGCCGACGGATAAAGCTTCAGTACCGATTCAATTTGCAGAAAACTTTCATCGACGCTGTACACCTCCAGGTCTGGGGTGAAGGTGGAAAGCACTTGCACTGCACGCTGGCTCATGTCGCCATACAGGGTGTAGTTCGATGAATAGGCCAGAATGCCGTGCTGCCTGGCAAGGTCTTTCAGCTTGTGCCAAGGCTCGCCCATTTTTACGCCAAGGGCCTTGGCCTCTGCGCTGCGGGCCACTGCGCAACCATCGTTATTGGACAGCACCACCATGGGTACGCCTTCCAGCTTGGGGTTAAACACCCGCTCGCACGACACATAAAAATTATTCACATCCACCAGTGCAAAAACCGGCTGGGCTTTGGTTTCCTTAGCTTTGGTTTCCATAGCGGCGCACTACTCCCACAACCACACCCCAAATTTCCAACTCGCTTCCTTCCTTGAAAACAATCGGCTGGTAGGCTGGGTTCTCGGGCCGCAATTCCACTTTGGCTGCAGTTCTATATAGCCGCTTAATGGTGTATTCGCCGTTTACCACCGCCACCACAATGTCTTTGCTTTTGGCATTAATTGATCGATCCACAATCACCTTGTCGCCTTCCACAATGCCTGCATTCATCATTGAATCGCCTTTCACTGTGAACATGAAGGAAGCTGGCTTGTTGCGCACCAGATAGTCGTTCAAATCCAGGCCATCTTCGGCGTAGTCAGCCGCAGGCGATGGAAACCCTGCTGAAAGCCTATGCGAGACCAAGCGCATTCGATGGTTTGCGGGGCTCTGAACAATCAAACCTGGAGCTTGCGACAAGGTTTCAGGTACTTGCCTGGAAGTGGGGCTTGAGGAAATTTTAGACATCGAACAAATCACATTACGAATACTGTATATATAATCAGTATATGTGCAAGATGCAAAAATGCCAATTCGGTTATGGCAATTTCACTCAGCAGAGAAATCAATAATGTGGATTTTTAGATCTAAAGCCAAAGTTTGAGTAGGAGACTTACCAGGTTGGGCACAGATGTGCCCGTATGGCGGCCGATACTCTTGTGCCCACTGTGCCCAAATTTTTGGGCACAAAATGGGCACAGAACAAAATATTAAATTGAAAAAGTCGGTTTGATTTGCGATTAACTGGTAACCCGAATACGCTCTGACCAATCGTTTTAAGCACCAATAAACAAAAAGGACCTAGCGGATTACTCACGCTAAGTCCTTGATATTGTTGGGGCGATGTATGGGGCTCGAACCCACGACCCATGGAATCACAATCCATTGCTCTACCAACTGAGCTAACACCGCCACCGTAAACCGGTACTAAATTCTTGGCCTGCCCGGAGGGGTTCGAACCCCCGACCCTCGGCTTAGAAGGCCGATGCTCTATCCAACTGAGCTACGGGCAGAATTTGCATTGTAACTCGCACACGCGAATGGGTAGAAAGCACCCACTGGACAAGGATAGAACATCCTTTAAATTCGGTGGTCGGGGCAGAAGGATTCGAACCCTCGACCCTCTGGTCCCAAACCAGATGCGCTACCAGACTGCGCTATGCCCCGACAAAGAAGCGGAATTTTATGTTGATTTCAGGGTTTCGTCAAGGCTTTACACAGTGGCACATCAAATTGGCCGCTGCGTTGAAGCGGCTCGGGCCATTTGCCCTCTGGAACACCAAGTCTGCGCGATTCCTGCACCCCCAGCTCACCTGCTCGCTCCAACCATGTTTTAACCATACGAAACTCAAAAGGTGACCCGTAACGGATCACGGGGCTACCATCTGTGTAAACAAACTGGCGATGATCCTCCGAAAATGCCTCGCGATGGTGAGCCTTGCTTTGTCGCTGTGCAAGTTGATCAAAAAAGCCGTTGGCGTTGTAAGCCATGCCAGTTAATTGTTCACAAGACGATGGTGATGGAGGTACTGCAAACTGAGTCTGGCGAGAAAACGGCTTTTCCAACCACCTTGCCATGCCTTCAGTAAACCATTTTGTCTTGAAAGGTGAGTAGCCATACTGATACAAGTGAAATAGCTCGTGCGCTGGGGTGGTGCTGAATCGCGGATCGACCTGCGAACCAATCTTGATTTTTAGTGTGAGCGCTGTGGAAGACTGGCCTTCATACCAATTGGGTTTGGTGGGTTCATCAAAGGCAAGGCCTGTGCCCTGGTCGAAGTGTTGAATATGCACTTCGATTCCATCGCTCTGGCTATATCTTGGATGTTTCAGAGGCGCAATCAACTCAAGCTGGGTTTGATAAAACCAATCTGCCGCTTTGAGCTGAATCAGAATGTCGTCCACTCGATCGGGAACCCCATTACCATTCTGATCCTCTGCAGGAACGGCATGTTTGCCTTCGGTGGTGTAAAAAACCCTGAATACACCTTCCGACGCCGTGTGTGTGTATAGTGCTTTTGGGTGAGGCTTGGCCCATGCATCGTTTGCAAGGATTAAAACAACAGTCAATACAAACAAGTATGTAAGCCATTCCAGCTTCATTACACTGAAAAACCGGCTCAGCAAATATCGACCTTCACCTTTGATTTGCATGATTTTTATCAAAACCTGACTAAAAACATTATGTTCCTGGACTTCATTGAAATTGGCACTTCCGACTTCAACACCCTGATTCAGGCGGCAGGCCCCGATACGCACGGTCTGTCCATTGACCCAATATCACTTTACCTTGATCGCCTGCCGAATCGCCCAGGTTGCAAAAAAATCAACGCGGCCATTTCCAATTTTGAAGGCACCGTGGAGGTTTACTTTATCCCCCCTCAAGTGATTGCAAAGCACCGTCTACCCAATTGGCTCAGGGGTTGCAATTCCATTGGTGCACCTCACCCAACAGTCTCCAAACAGCTTGAGAAAATGGACATCGACCCCGAATTGGTCCTGGTTCGTCAGCCAGTACCTTGTCACCGACTCCAAACAGTGCTGCACCAAAACGACGTGCAGGGAGTATTTATGCTGAAAGTAGACACTGAGGGGCATGACGCGGTGATATTGAACGACTTTTTCGACGACGCCTCACCTCAACAATGGCCCCATCAAATTGTTTTTGAATCCAACAAATTATCAGACAGCGAAACCATTCATCGACTGATCGCAAAGCTGATTTTGATGGGTTACGACATTGTGTCTTGCGAAACCGGTGGCGGCGCCAGCGATACACATCTCAGGTTGAACCTCAACCGCTTGAAGGGCGAGCGCACCACTATCCAAACCGCGAAAGGATACTACTTGGAGGGTTACCCGAAAAACTACTCCCCGCTCAACTTACCCCACGAGAATAATCTGGATTCAGCACTTGAATACGCACACCAACAGCAAGCAGCTGGCGTCACCTTTCAATATGGTCGGTACGAGGTTAGGCAAGGGCGCTACTTGCACCACTCTGTCAAAGACCTGAAGGTGCAAAGCTGGATGAGACTTCCCGAAACATCACCATAGCTGCGGGGCACTCAGGCCTTGGGCAAGGCCGCAAGAATAGAATCGACCAATCGATTGGCCGTGGATTTGTCCGCTGTCTCCACCATCACGCGCAACACTGGTTCGGTGCCAGAAGGGCGAATCAACAACCGACCATTGCTGCCCAACTCCGCCTTCACAGCTTCGCACACGCCCTGCACTTTCACATCGTTCGCCCAGTCGTAGCCCATGGGCAAGCGAGCGTTTTTAAGCACCTGTGGCAGCATGGCCACTGGCTTTAAAATATCAGCCAAAGGCATGCCAAGGTTGCGCACAGCGCGCAGCACCTGAAGTGCACTCACAATACCGTCACCCGTGGAATGTCGGTCAAGAACCAGCAAGTGGCCTGAACTTTCGCCACCCAACTGCCAGCCGTTGGCCTGCAGTTTTTCAAACACATAGCGGTCGCCCACCTTGGCGCGCTCGAAGCCCACGTTCAGTTGCTTCAAGGCCAGCTCAAGCCCCAGGTTACTCATCAAGGTGCCTACCACACCATCCACCCTGCCCTGCATGTGCAAGCGTTCGGCAACCAGTGCAAACAACAACTCGTCACCGTTGTAAATTCGACCGCTGCCGTCCACGCATATCAACCGGTCCGCATCGCCATCCAATGCGAAACCATAATCAGCCTTATGTTCAAACACAGCCCTGGCGACAAAATCAGGGTAAGTGGCACCCACACCGCGGTTGATGTTCAAACCATCGGGCTGATCAGCCAACACCACCACATCGGCACCCAGTTCACGGAAAACCGCTGGCGCAATTTGGTAGGCAGCGCCATTGGCACAATCCACCACAATTTTTAGCCCGCGCAGGTGTTTGTCGCGGGGAAAAGTGCCTTTACAAAATTCAATGTAACGGCCCGCTGCGTCATTCAGGCGTTTGGCCTTGCCCAACTCTTCAGATGATTTACAGGGCGCATTCAATGCCAGTTGCGCTTCAATTTCCATCTCCCAGGCATCGGGCAATTTGGTGCCCTCGCCTGAGAAAAACTTGATGCCATTGTCCTGATAAGGGTTGTGAGAGGCACTAATCACCACGCCTGCTGACATGTTCAAAGCACGTGCCAAATAGGCCACACCTGCGGTGGGCATCGGCCCTACCATCACTACATCCACACCCACCGACGTAAAGCCCGCTTCCAGACAGCTTTCCAGCAAATAGCCACTCACGCGGGTGTCTTTGCCAATTAGTACCCGCGGACGTCTTCCATCACCTTCATGTTTGGCCAGCACCGTGCCCGCAGCTTGCCCCAAACGCAACACGAAGTCAGGAACCATGGGGTTTTGCCCCACTGTGCCGCGAATGCCATCAGTACCGAAATATTGTCTGCTCATGAAATATCTGCAATAGGTAAATAGTGTTTATTGGTTTGATTTTACGGGAACTGTAGTGCGCCCAAGGTAATCAATCTCGCTTAATTTACAAAAGCTTTCAAGGTGCGCCGGGTTGTCTATCCCATACACCCCCAAATCAGCGCCTGGCGTGAACAAGGCATGGGTACGCTCGTTGGACCGTTGTTGCAACCAACCAAAAGCTGTGTGGCGCTTGGCCTCCATGTCGGGGTGCCAATGCTGCCCCTCAACCACTTTGCCCACCTCTTTGTACAAGTGATACAGCGGAATCAAATTGTGCCGAGGGTGAAACACCTGATAGCCCTTGGCATGCGCGCGCAAGGAAAGGCTTTGCTCTTCTCCCCGAAAATACAGATAGGGGTCGTACGGCACCTGCTGGGTAAAATCGCCGGAGGTGAATAAAAAACACGCCCCCACATGAAAACCCGGCAAGTGGGTCGTGTCAGGCTGCTCAGCCCGCTTTCGCACCACCCGGAACTGCAACACAGCGCGCTCGGCGGTCAACAGACTGCCAGGGTCGCGTTCAATGAAAAATATCTCGTCAGATTTTGCAGGCTCATCCGCCACCGCCCTGCCTTGCGCATCAAATCGGAAACCTGGCGGGTAGGTGCTAACCAACGGCTTGGGGTGAATGGCTTGAAGCCGCAGCAGTTGTTGAATCAACAACTCATCCCAACCTTGATCAAACAAAGTATGAGAATCAATTTGCAGCAAATAATCCTGGTCGTTGTACAGCGAAAACGCGATGGCACGCGCCCAACTAACCCCGCGGGAATCCACGGGTGACAAGCCCACATAATTGATATTTTTGCGCACAGGAAACTGCGTCAACCACTCAGGGTTTAAGTGCTCGGATTGGTCGACCAAACCGACATGAATTCGCTGCGGATGGGCCGCCTTGGCAAACAATTGATGAATGGTCAAATAAAGGTGCGGTTCGCAATACGCAGCCACACTGACGAAAATCGTGGGCAGTTTGGGCACGCTGGCAGCCTGCATCATTGACTCAAAGCGAAGGCCACTTTCAAGGCCTCCACAGTTTCACGCACATCGTGCACGCGCAGCACGGCTGCCCCGTGTTGCGCCGCGTAGGTTGCAGCAGCCACCGAGCCGGCCGTGCGCAAAGCCGGATCGGTTTGTCCAGTCAGCTCCGCAATCATTCGCTTGCGCGACACTCCGACCAACACCCCAGCCCCCAAAGTAGAAAACAAGGGCGTTGCCCTCAGCAAATCAATATTGTGCTGCAGTGCTTTGCCAAAACCAAAGCCAGGGTCCACCAGAATCCGGTTTGCCTGCACACCCAACTGCTCCAGCGCCAGCATGCGTTGGTTCAGAAATGCCTCAACATCGTTGACCACATGGTTGTACTGGGGCGAGTTTTGCATGGTGCGCGGCTCACCTTGCATGTGCATCACTACCGCACCTGCATTCGATTGTGCAAGCACAGCTTCAGCGCCTGCATCCCGAAAACCATTTACATCATTCAGAATGTCCACACCCAAATGTACCGCACGCGCCATCACGTCGGCTTTCATGGTATCGATCGACAAAGGCACATTCCAGTTCATCAACTCTTTCAGAACGTCTGCGACGCGTGCCCATTCCTCATCAGCATCAACACCCTGAGCACCTGGCCGGGTAGACTCCCCACCAATGTCCAGAATGTGTGCACCCTGCTCCACCAGCTTGCGGGCATGCTCAATGGCAAGCCGGGTTGAGTTGTGCTTGCCTCCGTCCGAAAATGAATCAGGCGTGACATTCACGATACCCATAATCAAAGGCTTGCCGTGCGTGTAGGTAAGCTCGAAACGACCTGCTTTCCAAGTGCGAACCATGTGCTGACTTGTGAGTTGCTGTGCTGGTATTTTACGGCATAGCAGCAGCTTAGTTCGCCTGCTGTGCTCACAGCTTATCCGTTAGCCTAGCCCGCTCAGGTGCGCACCCGTTTGTCCAAGCTTGCTCAGGTGCATACCCTCTCTCGCCAGAAAACCTGAATACCCCCTTGTTATTGATTAACCGCCCTAAGCGCACCCGCTAAACAGCGGGCGGGCTGCGCTTTCGGCTTTGCCGAACGGACGGTTAATTCAACACCAAGGGCAGGTTTTCTTGATCGGCGCTGCGAGGGTATCGCCCCTGAGCGCACTGGCAACGGAGTTAGCGTACTGGCTTACTGGCCTACTAGCGCGGGCGTTGGCGCTGCTGGCGTTGGTTCGGGCGAGGCTTGGGCGCTGTGCCGCCTTGCCGGCTTTGCAAGGCTTCCCGGCGGCTTCGTAGCGCGGGGCGGTTCCGCTAGGAACCGATGCGAAGACGCTTAAGCGTTTCGCATGCCCCAAGCCAGAAGCATCAAGCCGGATCAGAAGCATTGCTTAGGCAAGGTGGCACAGTACCCAAGTCTCGACCACACCAACGCCGCGCCACAATCAAAAGACTTGCTTAAGGCTTGGTGACGTAGCACCCAAGCCTCGCCATAACCCAACTCCGAAGCAAGCAACAAAAAAGCCGTTGGTCGCGAAACCAACGGCTTTCAGGTTATAACAAATCCAGCAGGGTTTACTCTGCTTTCACACTCATCGCAGCAGGTGCAGGCTGAGGCGAAGGAGCAACCTTCTCGCCACCGCCACCACTGGAACTAGGGCTGCCACCCGTGGGAGGTGTGCTACCACCCGTTGAAGGCGGGCGTGGATCTTTTCCTTCCATGATGTCGTTGATTTGGTCCGCATCAATGGTTTCCCATTCCAGCAAGGCCTTGGCCATGGTGTGAACCTTGTCACGGTTCTGATCCAGAATATCCCAAGCCACCTTGTACTGCGAATCGATGATCTTGCGGATTTCCGCATCCACCATCTGCATGGTCTGCTCGCTCATGTGCGTGGTCTTGGTCACTGAGCGGCCGAGGAACACCTCGCCTTCGTTCTCGGCATACACCATGGGGCCAAGAGCCTCGGTCATGCCGTAACGGGTCACCATGTCACGGGCAATGGCTGTTGCACGTTCAAAGTCATTCGATGCACCAGTGGTCATCTGGTTCATGAAAATTTCTTCAGCAATGCGGCCACCAAACAGCACAGCAATGGTACACAACATGCGTTCCTTGTCCATGCTGTAACGGTCACCTTCCGGCAACTGCATGGTCACGCCCAAAGCACGACCACGAGGAATAATCGTCACCTTGTGCACCGGGTCGGTTTTGGTCATCAATTTGGCGACCACAGCGTGGCCCGATTCGTGGTAAGCCGTGTTGCGGCGTTCCTCTTCGGGCATCACCATGCTACGGCGCTCAGCACCCATGATGATCTTGTCTTTGGCTTTTTCAAAGTCGTTCATTTCAACCACACGACCATTTCGACGTGCGGCAAACAAAGCAGCTTCGTTCACCAGGTTAGCCAAATCTGCGCCCGAGAAACCGGGGCAACCACGGGCCAGTACAGATGCGTCCACGTCTGGCGACATAGGGATTTTGCGCATGTGCACTTTCAGAATCTGTTCACGGCCACGAATGTCAGGCAGGCTGACCACCACCTGTCGGTCGAAACGACCAGGACGCAACAAGGCCGGGTCGAGTACATCGGGACGGTTAGTCGCCGCAATCACAATAATGGCCTGGTCTGTCGAAAAACCATCCATTTCAACCAGCATCTGGTTCAGGGTTTGCTCGCGTTCGTCATTTCCGCCGCCCAAACCAGCGCCACGCTGACGACCCACCGCATCAATTTCGTCGATAAAAATAATGCAAGGCGCCTGCTTCTTGGCCTGTTCAAACATGTCACGAACACGCGCTGCACCCACACCGACAAACATTTCGACGAAGTCGGAGCCAGAGATTGCAAAGAACGGAACCTTGGCTTCGCCAGCAATGGCTTTGGCCAGCAGGGTTTTACCAGTGCCTGGCGACCCTACCATCAATACACCACGGGGAATACGGCCACCCAGCTTTTGGAACTTGGAAGGATCTTTCAGGAAATCAACCATTTCCTGTACGTCTTCCTTGGCCTCGTCACAGCCAGCCACGTCCGCAAAGGTCACTGGGTTTGTGTTCTCATCCAGCAACTTGGCTCGGCTTTTACCGAAACTGAACGCACCACCTTTGCCTCCACCCTGCATTTGACGCATGAAGAAAATCCACACGCCGATCAGGAGAATCATGGGGAACCAGCTCACGAACAGGCTCATCAGCAAGGATGGCTCTTCTTCAGGCTTGGCACGTACTTGCACGCCGTATTTCAGCAGATCACCCACCATCCAGATATCGCCAGGCGAATACACCACCCGCTCACGGTCATCAGTGGTGAGAGCGCGCACAGTGCGGCCCTCGACGATCACGCTCTTGATGCGTCCATTCTGCGCATCCTGCATGAACTCGGAATAGGTCATTTCGTTGGAGCGCGTTTGCTGCCCTTCAAACTGTTTGAACACAGTAAAGAGCACCAGCGCCACAACCAACCAGACTGCTGCTTTGGAAAACGAATTATTCAATGCCACTTCTCCTCGAGGACTCTGCCACCACCCTAGGGAAATGGGGACAGGATGTCCATTTTAAACCCAAGCGAATGAAATACGCCATCACACTATTTCATGGTGTGGATTAACAATCGCAATCACCTGGATCATGATGCTGCAAAATACCTATTTGAGACCCTTGCAAAGCAAAAAGGTTTCACGAGAACGATCGCGGGAAGCCTTGGGTTTGCGCGGCGATACGCTTTTAAATACCTGCTTCATCTGGTGCACGATGTTGCTGTAAGACGACCCGTGAAAAATCTTCACAATCAATGCCCCGTTGGGCTTTAGATGGTTCACCGCAAAATCAATGGCCAGCTCGCACACATGTTCAATTCGGGCTGAGTCAGCCGCAGCAACGCCGGACAGGTTAGGCGCCATGTCAGACACCACCAAGTCCAGTTTCTCTCCGCCCAAGCGCTGATTCAGGTCTTCAAGCACCGCTTCGTCGCGAAAATCCCCCTGAATGAACTCAACACCCGCAATTGGTTCCATTGGAAGCAGATCCAGTGCGATAATACGGCCATTGATGACACCGCCGGGCCCGACCAAGGCTTCCCGAAGCACCTGCGACCAACTTCCTGGCGCACTGCCCAGGTCGACGACTTTGATGCCTGGCTTCAACAACCCTTCCGGCTCTGCGATTTCCTTCAATTTGAAGGCTGCACGGGCTCGATAACCCGCATTCGTGGCCATTTTCACGTAAGGGTCGTTGATGTGGTCATGCAACCAGTTTTTATTGAGTTTCTTCTTTTTAGCCACCGATTACCCAACCGAGTGAAAAATTAATATGACGGACACCACTGCTGTAACCCTGACACCCGCCGAGAAAAAGGCACTTAAAGCACAGGCCCATGCGTTGGATCCGGTGGTTCTGATTGGCGACAAGGGCTTAACACCCAATGTAGTCAAAGAAATCGACATGAACCTGAACGCGCACGGCCTGATCAAGGTACGCGTGGCTGGTGACGACCGGGAAGCCCGACTTGAGTATGCACAAACCATTTGCGATGAAACTGGTGCTGCACTGGTTCAACATATTGGCAAATTGCTGGTACTGTTCCGCCCCAAAGCGGAGGATTCAGAAAAGGCAAAAGCCAAAAGTCGCCCCAAGCCCAAAGGTCCACGCCAAACCAAACGTCAGTTTGTATCCAAAGACTAAATCAAGCCTTTGAGGCCAAGGCCGGCTTACTGTCTTTTGTGACACCAAACCGGCTCAGGCCCCACACCAGCGCCCCAATCATTTTGACGGAATACAACACGCTTGAAATGGCATGCATGTTACCGAACTGGCTCCGCATTGCGGCCAGCTCGTCGCCTTGCAAACCAGCCATGGCTGCGCGCAGGGTATTCATGTAGGGCTGAAGCCACGCCAACTCAACCACGCTGACCGCCAAAATTACTGCCATCAGTATGTTGATACGCAGCCCAGCCCGCAATTCTCCGGCCAAATTCGACAGCACCAACAGCGCAGCGCTACTGACCAGAGAATACAAGGCCAGCATGTAAAACAAACGGCCAGCCACCAAACCCGCTTCGGGGCGCGGCAACCATTTGAACAAGCCCGGTGCAACCAGAATAGCCATGAACCACAAGGCCCCGAGCCAAATCGCCCAGAACGCCAGTTCCGCACTCCGAAAACCGCGCCAAGTCATTGTGATTGCACCCCTTTTACAAAAACCATCAGATGTATTTTACTTCCAGTACCTCGTATTCACGCAAACCGCCTGGAGCCTGAACATGGGCCACATCGCCTTCGTACTTGCCAATCAAGGCACGTGCAATCGGACTGGAGATGGAAATAAGGCCAGCCTTGATGTCTGCCTCATCGTCGCCCACAATTTGGTACTCAACAGTTGCGCCGGCTTCAATATCTTCCAGTTTTACAGTGGCACCGAACACCACGCGACCTTCGGCGTCCACGTTGGTGGGGTCGATGATCTGCGCATTGCTCATCTTGCCTTCAATTTCCTTGATGCGCCCTTCGATAAAACCCTGCTTTTCCTTGGCTGCATCGTATTCGGCGTTTTCGGACAAATCGCCCTGCGCGCGCGCCTCGGAAATGGCATTGATCACTGCGGGGCGATCTATGGTTTTCAGGCGGTGCAATTCTTGTTTCAGCTTTTCAGCACCCTTGACGGTCAATGGAATAGTGGCCATAAATTCAGTTGTTCCTGCAAATGGAAAGCCGCCTGATAGCAAACATTGCTATGAGACGGCTTAAAGGTTCAGACAGGCAGATTAAGCGGAGAGTTCCGCATGCAGGCTTTGAACGCTGTAAACGTCCATTGCGCCGAGGTGTTTCATGCCCTCGACTGAAGCCAGTGCACCTGCCATGGTTGTAAAGATCGTAACACGAGAACTCAGTGAAGTGGTTCTAATGTAACGGCTGTCGTTGATCGCACTTCTGCGCTCTTCAACCGTGTTCACCACCAACTGGACTTCACCGTTTTTCAGCATATCGACAATGTTCGGGCGACCTTCCAGCACCTTGTTGACCACGGTGCATTCAATACCACCTTCAGCAATGGCCGCTGCCGTGCCTCGCGTTGCAATAATCTTGAAGCCCAGATCGATCAAACCCTTGGCAAGCTTCACGGTGTGCTTCTTGTCTTCGGTTTTCACGCTGATAAAGGCTGTACCGCCCTCGGGCAGCTTGACTGAAGCAGCCAGTTGCGACTTCACAAAAGCCTCACCGAATGTACGGCCCACGCCCATGACTTCACCAGTCGACTTCATTTCAGGGCCAAGAATGGTGTCAACGCCCGGGAATTTCACGAACGGGAACACGGCTTCTTTCACTGAGAAGTACTTGGGCACTGGAATTTCTGTGATGCCTTGATCTGCGAAAGTACGGCCCGCCATGCAGCGCGCTGCAATTTTGGCCAATTGCTTGCCCGTGGCCTTGGACACATAAGGCACGGTGCGTGAAGCGCGGGGGTTTACTTCCAGCACATACACGGTATCGTTTTGAATGGCGAACTGCACGTTCATCAAGCCGATCACATTCAGGGCTTTGGCCATGAGTTCGGACTGACGTTTCAATTCAGTCACCATGTCGGCCGAAAGACTGTACGGGGGCAAGCAGCAAGCCGAGTCGCCACTGTGCACACCAGCCTGTTCAATGTGCTCCATCACGCCGCCAATCATCACGGTTTGGCCGTCGCACAAGGCATCCACGTCTACTTCAATCGCGTCGTTCAAGAAGCGGTCGAGCAGCACGGGGCTGTCATTGCTTACTTTCACGGCTTCGCGCATGTAGCGTTCAAGGTCTTTCTGCTCATGCACAATTTCCATGGCACGGCCACCCAGCACATAGCTTGGGCGCACCACCAAGGGGTAACCAATTTCCTGTGCGTGGGCAATGGCTTCGGCTTCAGTGCGCGCGGTGCGGTTAGGCGGCTGGCGCAGGTTCAGCTTGGTCAACAACTTCTGGAAACGCTCGCGGTCTTCGGCGATGTCGATGCTTTCAGGGCTGGTACCGATAATGGGTACACCATTGGCTTCGAGTGACTTCGCCAATTTCAATGGCGTTTGGCCACCGTATTGAACAATCACGCCGACAGGCTTTTCGATGGCCACAATTTCCAGCACGTCTTCAAGCGTCAATGGCTCGAAGTACAGGCGATCGGAAGTGTCGTAATCGGTTGAAACTGTTTCCGGGTTGCAGTTGACCATGATGGTTTCATAGCCATCTTCACGCAGTGCCATGGCAGCATGCACGCAGCAATAATCGAACTCAATGCCCTGGCCAATGCGGTTGGGGCCACCACCCAGCACAATGATTTTCTTCTTGTCGGTAGGCGCAGCCTCACATTCCTCTTCGTAAGTGGAATACATGTAGGCCGTACCGGTTTTGAATTCAGCAGCACAGGTGTCCACGCGCTTGTACACGGGGCGCACGTTGTGCTGGTGGCGCAGCTTGCGAATTTCCGCTTCAGACACGTCGAGCAAATAAGCCAAACGACGATCAGAGAAACCCTTGCGCTTGAGCAGCCGCAAAACCGGCTCAGTCAAATCGGCCAGGGTTTTCGTTTCCAGTTCAAGTTCGGTTTCAACAATGTCTTGAATCTGAATCAGGAACCAGCGATCAATTTTGGTCAGCTGGTGCACTTCCTCAAGGCTGAAGCCTTGGGCAAAGGCATCGCCCACGTAGAAAATACGCTCGGGGCCGGGTTCGCCCAGCTCACGCTCGATCACTTCACGGTCGGTTGTTTTCTGGTTCAGGCCGTCTACGCCCACTTCCAGACCGCGCAGGGCCTTCTGGAAGCTTTCCTGGAAAGTACGGCCCATGGCCATCACTTCACCTACGGATTTCATTTGGGTGGTCAGGCGATCATCGGCTGTGGGGAATTTTTCGAATGCAAAACGTGGAATTTTGGTAACCACGTAGTCGATTGAAGGCTCGAACGACGCAGGCGTAAGACCACCGGTGATGTCGTTTTTCAGCTCATCGAGTGTGTAGCCCACCGACAACTTGGCGGCCACTTTGGCAATCGGAAAACCGGTTGCTTTGGAAGCCAAGGCGGATGAACGTGACACACGTGGATTCATTTCGATCACGATCATGCGGCCATTGGCCGGGTTGATCGAAAACTGAACGTTTGAACCACCCGTGTCCACGCCAATTTCACGCAGAATGGCAATGGATGCATTGCGCATTAACTGGTATTCGCGGTCGGTCAGTGTTTGTGCCGGGGCAACAGTAATACTGTCGCCAGTGTGCACGCCCATGGGGTCGAGGTTTTCGATTGAACACACGATAATGCAGTTGTCGGCGCTGTCGCGAACCACTTCCATTTCGTATTCTTTCCAGCCAATCAGGCTTTCTTCAATCAGCAACTCATTGGTTGGCGATGCTTCCAGGCCACGGCGGCAAATGGTTTCGAATTCTTCGGCGTTGTAAGCAATACCGCCACCGGTGCCACCCAGGGTGAAACTGGGGCGAATAATGACCGGAAAGCCGTTGCTGCCAACCAGTTTGGCAATGGTGGCCTGCACTTCAAGGGCTTCTTCCATGGAATGGGCCACACCGCTTTTCGCTGAATCCAGGCCAATGCTGGTCATGGCATTCTTGAACTTCAAGCGGTCTTCGGCTTTCTCAATGGCTTCTTCTTTCGCGCCAATCAATTCCACGTTGTACTTGGCCAATACGCCATGCTTGGCCAGATCAAGCGCGCAGTTCAGCGCGGTTTGACCACCCATGGTAGGTAACACTGCGTCGGGACGCTCTTTCTCGATGATGCGTTCAACCACCTGCCAGGTAATGGGTTCGATGTAAGTGACATCAGCCATTTCCGGGTCGGTCATGATGGTGGCCGGGTTGCTGTTGACCAGCACCACTTTGTAGCCTTCTTCGCGAAGCGCTTTACAGGCTTGGGCGCCTGAGTAGTCAAATTCGCAGGCCTGGCCGATCACGATAGGGCCGGCGCCGATGATCAGGATTGTTTTTAGATCGTTACGCTTTGGCATAACTTCCCTTTAATTTTAAAAATTTCAATACGGTTCAGACTGGCAAGCACGCGGGCTGTTAAGCCTTGGCTGCCTGAATGTCTGAAATAAAACGGTCAAACAGCTCGGCCAAATCGTGTGGGCCCGGGCTGGCTTCGGGGTGACCCTGGAAGCAGAAGGCCGCACGGTCTGTTCGCTCAAGACCCTGAATGGAGCCATCGAACAGCGACACATGCGTAACACGCAGGTTGGCAGGCAATGAATCGGCATCGACCGCAAAACCATGGTTCTGGCTGGTAATGGCCACGCGCTTGGTTTTCAGGTCTTGCACCGGGTGGTTGGCACCGTGGTGGCCGAACTTCATTTTCATTGTTTTGGCACCGCTGGCCAAAGCCATCAACTGGTGACCCAAACAAATACCGAATACCGGCAGTTTGGTGTTGTCCAGAATGTGCTTGATGGCAGAGATGGCGTAATCGCAAGGCTCGGGGTCGCCAGGGCCATTGCTCAAGAACACGCCATCGGGATTCAGGGCCAATACTTTTTCAACTGGGGTTTGCGCAGGCACTACGGTAACGCGACAACCGCGTTGGGCCAACATGCGCAAGATATTGCGCTTGGCACCGTAATCGAATGCAACCACATGGTGTGGGCGCTCGCCTGTCTGGAAATGAGGTTCTTCGGCTGCTACGCCCAATGCCCATTCGCCTTCAACCCATTCATGGGCCTCGGCGCACGAAACCACCTTGGCCAGGTCCATGCCGGCCAGGCCAGGAAAACTTTTGGCCAGTTCAACGGCGCGCTCGGCACTGAAAGTTTCGCCGCTGCCCTCGGTCAAAAGGCAGCCGTTTTGGGCACCTTTTTCACGAAGAATGCGGGTTAACTTGCGGGTGTCAATGCCTGCAATGCCCGGTACACCATGCTTTTTCAAGTAATCGGCCAGCGGCAAGGTAGAACGGAAGTTCGACACCAGTTCAGGCAGGTCCTTGATCACCAAACCCGACAAATGCAGCCCAGCGGACTCTTCGTCTTGCGGGTTAGTGCCCACATTCCCGATGTGCGGATAGGTGAGGGTAACAATTTGACGACAATACGATGGGTCGGTGGCAATTTCTTGATAGCCCGTGAGCGAGGTGTTGAAAACCACTTCACCCACTTTCGTGGTGGGGGCGCCAAAAGAAATGCCCTCGAATACTGTGCCGTCTGCGAGCGCGAGCAAGGCGCGCGGGTGGGCGCTTGCGACTAATTTCGACAAGGGAAACTCCAATAGATGCGACAAAACACCCGGGGACAAATAACACCCGCGCAGGCTTTTTGCCTAAGAATCATTCAGCTAGCCGGGAATTATACCCGGAACAGCCGGGTTCGGCCACACCGAAGTGCGGCCTATCCAGAAGTTTGGAAGAATTTGGTCGCAAATCAGTTGGGAAGTCTTCTGCCGTACCAACAAAGCAAAGCAACAGTGACATACATCAACAGCCCATAAACAACGACCGGGACAGCAATTTCCGCGTTACCCAACAAAGACAATGCAATTGTTAAACCCAGCGTAGAGTTCTTGACACACATTTCAATTGACACGGTCAGACTGTCGCGGGCATTCAAACCGCTTAGCTTGCCACCCAACAAACCCAGGGCGATTGCGGCGAAATTCAAAGCGACGACAGGCATCCAGGCCTGAGCAAACCAGGCGGGCATATTCTCAGATTCGCTCACCCCGATCAAAACAATAATCGCAACCAGCACAAACACCGCAAACTTGTTGATTGCTGGCTCAAATTTCTGGGACAACTCAGGTTTCTTGGCACGAACAAACATGCCAATACACACCGGAATAATCACGATCACCATCATGGTAATGAGGGTTTTCAGAAAAGGAAGTTGCAGCTCGGTGTTGGCCCCGACAAACAGCGGAAGCGCGTAGGACATGTAAAAGGGAATAGTGAGCACTGTCAACAGGCTGGCAATCACAGTCAAGGTGATGGACAAAGCCAGGTTGGCTTTGGCCATGTAAGTCAGGACGTTCGAAGTGGTGCCGCCAGGCATGACCGCCGACAAAACCAGACCAGCCGCCATGACCCCGCCGCCGAAAAGACCGCCGATTGCAAACCCCAGCAAAGGCACACCGAGCAGTTGCAACACTGTACCAACGATCACCCCTTTGGGCTGTTCTTTGATGCGTCGAAAATCTTCCACGGTCAGGCTTAAACCCATACCGATCATGATGATAAAAAGGGAAACCGGTAAACCGATCGTGATGTAGGTGTTGCCGAGCATTGTGTCTCCGAGAATATTTTTTGTTGTTCAGCTAATGTAGCCGATGCCGAACCCATGCGCTGTCAGCAAATTGACGTTTTTTCCGCCTTTTTGCACCCGACCGATCAAATAGTTCCAATCACCTTGGCGGCCATCGCCACCAGGCCGCCGCCAGTTCTCGAACGAGGTCAGCGGGCATTCGATGCCCAACGCAATCAACAGCAAACCGCCCACCACAATTTGCGCCCACATGGACTTGAGTTCACATTTTAAGCATCCCCCTGTGGCAACCGGTTTTTTATTTTGCAAACCATGGAATGAGATGCTCGCATCTGTGCTCTTATACGACTATGAGCCTTTTTCTGTCCAGCGCCGAAAGCAGATACAACCAGTGGGTCAAAGAGCATTACCGCTTTTTGATGCGCAGTGCATGGGCGTTGACGGGCTCCAAGGTGCTGGCTGAAGACATTGTTCAGGATGTTTATTTTTTGGCATGGAAGCATCGCAAACAGTTAAAAGATGAATCCCTGGCGCGAGCCTGGTTGTTTCGCATCATGCGGCGCTGCGTGATCCGCCACGCACAACCAAAAACCTCGCGACTGGACGACGAAGCAAACGGCAACATTGATCAGTTCGCGCCAGACAGCGACTCCCGTATTGATTCAGTTCGGGCCTTGGCCAGAATTGCACCCATTCATCGCGAAGTGCTGGTGCTGTATTACTTCGATGACATGAGCACCATGGCCATTGCCGAGGCACTTGAAATTGCGCCAGGCACCGTGATGTCCAGACTGGCCCGTGCGCGCGACGCGTTGAAGCAGGTCATGAATCCTGCGCCTCCCGTTGATTCGTCCAACAAAATTACTACTCTTCTTCGGTCTAAAGATGGATGACCCTCGCAACACTTTTCCTGACGCATCAATCGACAGCGAGTTCGATCTGAATGCCCGTGCTGAATTGTCCCTGGCGTACCAGCCAGGCGAAGCCCCCTCGAGCCTGTACAAACGCGAACGCTATTGGCGCACGCCGCTTGTCAGCGGTTTGTTGGCACTGGGCCTGTTCGCAATGGTGGGCGGCGGGTTCTTTGCGCTTCGCCCACCGGAACTGGTCCGCGGAGCTATTGAGCATGAATATTACGAACGAACCCTGAGGGGACAGTTCATAACATCAGCAGAACTGATGCCAAAGTTTGGCTTGCCCGCCAACAAGCCAGTGCCCGGCTTCGCGCAACTGATGCGCCCTTGCGATATCGACGGAAATTTGGCGTATCACTTGACAACCTTTTTTGAGAAGGGCGGCATGGTCACCCTGTTTGCCTTTGAGGAAGGTGTTCACATTCCACAAGGCAGTGGCTGGTGGCGTGATGTGTACTGGCAGGTCAGGCACAACGCAGATGGCAAGGCAGTTGTAATGGTTGCACAGAAAGAGAAGGCGATTTCAGCCGCGAACCGTGCATTGATTGAAGCAAAAAGCAGTTAAAACAAACCAAAGGAGAACGAGATGTCAAACACAATTTCATCGAATGCCAGAAGACATGTGCTTAAGGGTACTGTCGCGGCCATGGCCATGGCGGGGCTGGCCAGCTGGACCAAACTTGGTTTTGCCGCAGACGCAAAACCCCTGCCGGGTTACGCCGACTGGAAAATTCCTGGCGACATTATCGTACATAGCAACAACACACTGGAGACCAAACGAAGCGCCTATGGCACCAGCGTTATTACACCCAACGACCAACTGTTTGTTCGCAACAATCTACCACCTCCCGATGCTGAAATCCTGAAAGATCGGGATGCCTGGGTGGTGGAAATTGACGGGGTTGCCAAACCCGCAAAATTGACACTGGCCGAACTGAAAACCATGGGGCTTGAGACAACCGCCATGGTGCTGCAGTGCTCCGGAAACGGGCGTGGATTCTTCCCGCACAAACCAAGCGGCACCCCCTGGAAAGTGGGCGCGGCTGGCTGTGTGGTGTGGAGCGGCGTACCCGTTCGCGCACTGGTTCAAGCCCACGGTGGCGTGAAAGCAGGTGCAAAATACATGACAGGAACAGGTGGTGAAAAGTTGCCAGACGGGCTGGATCCCTTGAGTGTAATTGTGGAACGATCTGTGTCGGCTGATGCCATGGAAGACGCACTATTGGCCTGGGAAATGAATGGCGAACCCATTTCCCTGGCACATGGCGGACCTTTGCGCCTGATCGTGCCGGGCTTTACCGGTGTGAACAACATCAAGTACATCAAGCGCCTGGCATTCACCGAACAGGAAACCAAGGCCAAGATCATGTCGCACGGTTACCGGATCACGCCCATCGGGGGCACGTCTGGTCCAGACCTGCCTTCGGTTCAACAGATGTCGATCAAGTCCTGGATCAACGCACCCTTGCCGGAGGATGGCGCCATCAAGGCTGGGCGCGTTCAAATCCACGGTGTGGCCTTCGGGGGTACCCATGCAGTGAAGGGTGTTGAGGTGTCCACTGACGGCGGGAAAACATGGACTGCTGCGAAGTTTGTAGGTCCAGACCTTGGCAAATATGCATGGCGCCAGTTTGTACTGGAAGCCGATTTGAAGCCGGGTGAATACCAGCTGGCCAGCCGCGCGACCGACACAAGCGGTGAAAGCCAGCCCGAAGCCCGTGTTGAAAACAAAAGTGGTTACAACAACAACAGTTGGCTGGACCATTCAATCAAAGTGAGTGTGGCATGATATCAAAGACTGTATGGATGCTCGGCCTGGTGCTGTCCTTTGCAACAGCAGCCTCGGCAGGGGAAGCAGAAGACATGGCCTTGGGTAAGAAACTTTTCACCTCTCAAGCAGTGCCTGCTTGCGCTGTGTGCCACACCTTGGCAGATGCAGGTTCTGAAGGGGCAATAGGGCCGGTACTGGATGAACTGAAACCCAGCGAAGACCAAGTGGCCAGGGCCTTGCGGGATGGCTTGGGACAAATGCCTTCTTACAAAAACAGTTTGACGGCAGAGCAGATCAAAGTGCTGTCCAAGTATGTTGCCAAGGCAGCGGCAGGCAAGTAGGTTTGCTTGCCGTCAAGGCTTGATTGTATTTTGCATCAGGTTGAGGTGATGCTCTTGAAATTCGGAGATCAAAAAGGGCTCACCTCGCTCCAGTATGAAATAACAAAATGCCTCAGCAGTTGGGGAAAGGTACTTACCAAAGGTGTAAGTTAAATTCCATGTGCGCATCACCGCCTGCTTCACGGCTTCGTTGATTTACAGTTCCATCGCAACCGGGGGTGTGATGCGGTGCGTCGAAAATCTTCCACGGTCAGGCTTAAACCCATACCGATCGTGATGCAGGTGTTGCCGAGCATTGTGTCTCCGAGAATATTTTTTGTTGTTCAGCTATGTAGCCGATGGCTGAAAGATTCGCTGTCAGCAAAATGCGGTTTAATCTGCCTTTTTGAATTCTGTGCGAACAATTTGCTCCAGAAAGTCGGCGACCACCCGGGTTTTCAGGGACAACTGGCTGCTTAAACCCGGTGGAAACACCAAGTACATGGGCAAACCGCCTGTGGCCGGGTTGTCGCAATACCAATCTGCAAGAATTTCAACCAGTTCGCCACGTGCCAAGGCGCCCTGCAGCATCCAGTCTGCGCTTCGACCCAAACCCAAACCCGACTGAATGGCACGCACCACCATCATTGGACTGGAACAGGTAAGCCATGAAATGACACGGTGCTTTTGACTGGGCTGCGCGCCGTTTTTAGGCCAGAACTCCCATTCCTTTTGGTCTCCGCGCTGAGAAAATGCAATGCACTGGTGGTGTACCAGATCGGCCGGAGTTTGCGGCACACCGTGCTTTTCAAGGTAAGCAGGCGCGGCATACAACTTTCGCCAAATGGTGGCCACTTTGCGGGCCCGCAAGGTGGAGTCTTGCAACAAGCCAACACGCAAAGCGATGTCAAAGCCTTCTTCTACAATCATTGCGTTGCGGTTGGAGAGGTCCACTTGCAGTTGCACATCGGGGTACTTGGCATGAAATTCAGGCAGGCGGGGTGCGAGAATCTTTTCGCCCACGATCACCGGAAGGCTGATACGAACGGTTCCGTGCGGCTGCCCGCTTTGCAGTTGGGTAATCGCATCACGCGCCTCTTGCTGACTTTCCAGCATGCGCTGCGCATACAGTTTATAAATTTCGCCTGCCTCGGTAATTTTGACCTGCCGCGTGGTGCGGTTAAGCAGACGGATATTCAAATGGGCCTCGAGCTGCGCAATGGCTCGGCTGATACTGGACGGGTTCTCGCCTTTCAGCTTGGCCGCAGCCGCAAAGCTACCTGTGTTGACCACCATCAGGAAAGTTTCAGCTGCTTGAAGTTCATTGAAATTGTTGCTCATGGCGCAATGGTGTAATTCGATACCGGTAGTTTATTTGCACAATGTACATCAATACCATGACTTCACACCATCTCAAAAGGAGTGTGAATCATGAACGAATGGCCCGAAAACCTCACTGGCCTGGACCTGAACTGGAACCTGTTTGAAACCGCAAACAAGGCACTCAGGACAACATTAATTTTGCTGATTGTTTTGGCTGGCATTGGCCTGGCCCAAGCCACGAATCTGACCACTGAGCTGCCCACCGTGCTGGTGACCGAAACCACGGAATGGCTGAACTTTTCCGGCTGGTTTTCCGATGGTGCAATTGGCGGGTTTGACGCAGCGGGCGCCAGCATTGGGGGTTGGTAATGCTACTTGAACTGTTGTGGCGGCCAGCGCAACCAAGCCGCCACGACCGCAAGGGCAAACAGGGTGTAGGCCAAGGCAAACACCCAGCCCGGGGCGTGGTAGAACATCACGCTATGCACCCAGTGTTGAATGAAGCTGCCCTGATAAACACCCTGCCCTGCCTGCAGGCGCAACCAGTTTTCAAGTGTGGTGAACGGGCATTCAATGCCCAGCCAGCTTTCAAAAACAACCACTGAGATTGCGAGAAGGTGCAAGACCCTGAACCACCAGTGGTTTACCCAAGGCCAACGTAACAGGTTGCCAAACACAATCAGCAGCAAACCTCCCACCACAAACAGCACAATCGCAAAGTGGATCAAGAGTACGAAGTCGGCAACATGTGAATAGTTCATGCTGGCAGCATAAACAAAAAGCCCCTCGATGTGAGGGGCTTCTCAATAACAGAACAACCAGAGTCAATTAGAAATTGGCAACAGCCATTTCTGTAACACCCTGGTAACCGTTCACAATGCTGTCGCGCAAACCGGGCACTGTGTTCAACACGTGATCGGCAAAGAAACGAGAAGTCAAAATCTTGTCGCTGTAGAAACTGTCTGTTTCGCCGGCCTTGATTTTCGCTTCTGCGGCCAACAGCGCACGCGCCATTTGCCAACCAGCCACAGTGGTGCCAGCCAATTTCAAGTAAGGCACTGAACCGGCAAACACTGCATTTGGATTGCTCTTCATGTTGTCGACTACAAACTGTGCTGCGTCCAGGAAGGAAGCGCGGGCCGCATCAAGGCGCGCTGCGACTGCCTTGGCATGAGCAGAACCTGACTCATTAAGCTGAACCACAGTGCGTGCAATCTCGGCACACAAGGTTTTAACCATTGCACCACCATCGCGTGAGGTTTTGCGACCAACCAAGTCGTTGGCCTGAATTGCTGTAGTGCCTTCATAAATGGTCAGGATTTTCGCATCGCGGTAGTACTGGGCTGCGCCTGTTTCTTCAATAAAGCCCATGCCGCCATGCACCTGTACACCCGTGGAGGTGACATCGATGCTCATTTCAGTAGACCAGCCTTTGACCAACGGCACCATGAATTCATACACAGCCATGTTCTGTTTGCGCGTGGCCTCATCAGGGTGGAAATGCGCGGCATCATAAGCAGCGCCTGCAACACAAGCCATGGCGCGTGCGGCTTCAACTTGAGAGCGCATACTCATCAACATGCGCTTCACATCGGGGTGGTTGATAATGGCCACGGCTTCGTTGGAAGAACCATCGACTGGACGGGATTGCACACGGTCGTTCGCATACTGCACGGCTTTTTGATAGGCACGCTCGGCCAAACCGATGCCCTGAACACCCACCTGAAAACGGGCGGCGTTCATCATCACGAACATATATTGCAAGCCCTTGTTTTCTTCACCAACCAAATAACCGATTGCGCCCTGGCCTACTTCACCTTTGTTGTCGCCATACAGCAGCACCGCAGTTGGAGAGGCCTTGATGCCCAGCTTGTGTTCGATGGATGCGCAGTACACATCGTTGCGCTTGCCCAGGCTTCCATCTTCATTCACCAGGAACTTGGGCACGACAAACAGGCTGATACCCTTCACGCCTTCAGGCGCATCGGGGGTGCGGGCCAGCACCAGGTGCACGATGTTCTTGGCCATGTCGTGTTCACCGTAGGTGATGTAAATTTTCTGGCCAGAAATGCGGTAAGTGCCGTCGCCTTGCGGCACGGCCTTGGAACGCACCAGCGCCAGGTCTGAACCAGCCTGTGGCTCGGTCAGGTTCATGGTGCCGGTCCATTCGCCGGAAATCATTTTGGGAATGTAAGTTTCTTTCAGTTGCTGGCTACCTGCTACCAACAACGCCTCAATGGCACCATCGGTCAGCAGTGGGCACAGCGCAAAGCTGAGGTTGGAGCCGTTGACCATTTCCATGCAGGGGGTTGCCACCACTTTGGGCAAACCTTGACCACCGAACTCGGTGGGGTGCTGAAGGCCTTGCCAGCCTTGCTCGCCGAAGGCTTTGAATGCCTCCTTGAAGCCTTTGGCTGTGGTTACAACGCCGTCCTTCCAGTTGGCGGCCTCTACGTCGCCCGACCAGTTCAGTGGTGCGACCACTTCGCTGGTGAACTTCGCATTTTCATTCAGAACCGCATCCACGGTTTCCTCGGTTGCATCCTCACAACCTGGCAACTGGGATACCTGATCCAAGCCGGCCAATTCTTTCAAGACAAACATCATGTCTTTGACTGGGGCGTTGTAACTCATTGTCGTCTCCTGATACAGCTTTGTGTTTTGTGTCGTTTACAGTTTTTCGGTCAGTTGGGGCACCACATCAAACAAATCACCCACCAAGCCATAATCAGCCACACCGAAAATCGGTGCTTCAGGGTCTTTGTTCACGGCCACAATCACCTTGCTGTCTTTCATGCCAGCCAAGTGCTGAATGGCGCCAGAAATACCGAAGGCCATGTACAACTGGGGCGCCACGATTTTGCCGGTTTGACCAACCTGCCAGTCGTTGGGTGCGTAACCTGCATCCACCGCAGCACGTGAAGCGCCGATTGCTGCATTCAACTTGTCGGCCAACGGATTCAGGATGCTGAAGTTCTCGGCTGAACCCACACCACGACCACCGGAAATAATGGTGCCTGCTGCAGTCAGTTCCGGACGATCGCTCTTGGCCACTTCGCGACTGACAAATGTGGATTTGCCAGAATCGGCAGTAGCGCTCAGGTTTTCAATGGCAGCAGAACCGCCTTCGGCCGCGACTGGGTCAAACGCGGTGGTGCGCACAGTGATTACTTTGGTCGCGTCAGAAGACTGAACCGTGGCGATCACGTTGCCCGCATAAATCGGGCGTGTGAAGGTGTCCGCACTTTCAACACTGATGATGTCGGAAATTTGTGCAACGTCCAGCTTGGCCGCCACTCGTGGCAATACGTTTTTGCCCACGCTGGTTGCAGGTGCCAAAATGTGGCCATAGCTGCCAGCGATTGCAAGAATTTGCGCGCCTAAGTTTTCTGCCAACTGGTCGCCCAGCGCGTCCGAATCAGCGACCAACACCTTGGCCACGCCCGCAGCCTTGGCGGCCTGTTCAGCGGCAGCGCCACAACCCTTGCCGGAAACCAGCACATGGATGTCGCCACCAATTTTCTGGGCCGCAGCAATGGTGTTCAATGTGGCGGGCTTGATACTTTGATTGTCGTGTTCTGCAATGACGAGTACTGACATGATTTGTGCTCCTTTTGTCCCTGATTTAGATCACTTTGGCTTCGTTCTTCAACTTGTCGATCAACGTCGCCACATCGGGCACGGTGATACCGGCTGAACGCACAGGTGGATCACTTACTTTCAGGGTTTTGATGCGTGGATCAACATTCACGCCCAGGTCAGCGGGCTTGATGGTGTCGATCTGTTTTTTCTTGGCCTTCATGATGTTGGGCAAAGTCACATAACGTGGCTCATTCAGGCGCAGGTCTGTGGTCACCACAGCGGGCAGACTCAGGCTGACTGTTTCCAGACCACCATCAACCTCACGGGTCACATTGACCTTGCCACCTTCAACAACGACCTTGGAAGCGAATGTGCCCTGTGGCATGTCGCCCAAAGCAGCCAACATCTGACCAGTCTGGTTGCAATCGTCGTCAATGGCCTGCTTGCCCATAATGACCAGGTCAATGCCTTCTTTCTCAACAATTGCTTTCAGGATTTTGGCGACAGCCAAGGGTTGCAGCTCAACATCGGTTTCAACCAAAATACCGCGATCAGCACCAATGGCGGCGGCTGTACGCAGGGTTTCAACACACTGGGCAACGCCACAGCTGACAGCAATCACTTCAGTGGCCACGCCAGCTTCTTTCAGGCGGGTGGCTTCTTCAACAGCGATTTCGTCGAAGGGGTTCATCGACATCTTCACGTTGGCAATATCTACGCCAGAGCCGTCGCTTTTGCAGCGCACTTTTACGTTGTAATCGACCACACGTTTAACGGGTACCAGGATCTTCATGCAAGCCATCCCTTTTTGAAATTGGAGAATATGTAATTTGGATTATACGAAGCGTTTTCAGAAAAAACGCACGATCGTTCGATTTTTCATAGAGTCTACACTCTAAGGGGGGGTTTGTCGAGATTATTGGTAGCGTGCGCAGATCGCTTTCATGGCTGAAAAACAGCATTCGTCGATTTCATCCCGACTTCGAATGGTGCAATCCAGATCAATGACCCGCCCCGTTGAGAGGCTGTACACCAGACCACCCACGGCCACCGGCTCGCCCCTGCCCCACGCGGCATTCACTGAGGGGCTCAACGCAGCCAACCGCACTTGCTGAATTACATTCAGCTCGCACAATTTGTCCACATTTCGGTTGGCCTCCTCAAGCGACGAGGGGTTGAACATCAGGTGGTCATGCGCCAACTCCCTGACACCCTCCAGCCAATCGCCGGGCGAACCACCCTCATGCAAACCCAAGGCAATGCGCACACCACCACAGTTGTGATGCCCGAACACCAGCACATGCTTCACTTTCAAGCTGTCGATCGAGAACTGCAAGGCAGTCTGCAAGCTCAAATCAGTCAAGCCCGCCTGATTGGCCACATTTTTGTAAACAAACAATTCGCCCAGATTGCTTTGCAGCAGGGTATTGGGATCAGTGCGGCTGTCGCAACAGCTGATCACGGTAAAAGCCGGGCTTTGCCCTGCAGAAAGTCGCTTGAAATAGTCCGGATCTTGCGCGGTGATTTGCCCGACCCACTCCGCATTTCGCGCCAACATTTCACTCAATCGATTTTCGGAATACGGCGCGGGGGTTGAAAAAATCACGATGCAAGCGCCTCCACATGGGCATAGACAGAATCGGCCAAAGCCTCCAGTTCGTAACCCCCTTCCAGCGTACTGACCAGTTTGCCATCGCAATATTCTTCAGCCACTCGTTTCAAGAACTGCGTGATCCAGCCATAGTCCTCAGTGCTCAAAGTCATGTCAGCCAACGGGTCGCTCTCATGGGCGTCAAACCCAGCTGAAACCAACACCAACTGTGGCTTGAAGCGATCAATTGCATCCACCCAGTGGGTTTGAATGGCGTGTTTGATTTCCTCGCGACCACCGCCGGGTTGAACTGGACAGTTAATCATGTTGCTGGCCACACCAAGTCCACCGCTGAAAGGATACAAAGGAGATTGAAAAGTACTGCACATCAGCACCTTGGGGTTGTTGGCAAATGCATGCTCGGTGCCGTTGCCGTGGTGTACATCAAAGTCCACGATCAATACCCGCTCAAGCCGATAGGCATCAATCGCGTGCTGCGCGGCAATGGCCACGTTGTTGAATACGCAAAAGCCCATGGCGCGATCCACACAAGCATGGTGACCGGGCGGGCGAACTGCGCAAAAGGCATTGTTCACGGCATGAGCCATGACCAGATCAACTGCGTGAACGCAGGCTCCTGCTGCGCGACGTGCCGCATCCAGCGAGAATTCTGACAGCGTGGTGTCGCCATCAATGTCGATGTTGCGCTTCAAGGGGAAGCGGGCCTTGATGCTTTCTACGTAGGCGGGAGTATGCACTGCTGTCACAGCCGACCAAGGCACCTCGGGCGCCTCGCAATGCACCAGGCGTGGCCACAAATCCGATGCTTGCAACCTTTCTCGAATTACCCGCAAACGAGCCATGCTCTCGGGATGGCCCAAGCCAGGGTTGTGCAAGGCGCAATCATTGTGGGAAATATAGGCTGTGGTCATGGCTTAGGCCTGAACAGCAAGTAAATGCTGGGTTATAGTGAAGGACAGACCTGCCACGACAAGCAAACATGCGCCGGGTCGACCGTTACTTCTTTTGACTTCGCCTCTACCGGACATGCTGACTCCTTTTGTGACTGCTCAACGAATCTTAACAAGCTTTGCCTCCATTCTAATCAGCACAGCCCTGTGCACTCAAGCCGTGCAAGCCCAAGATGCCCAGAAGGTCAACTTCGCCGAGCACAAAAATGCCGCGGCCTTGGCAGAGCGCCTGCAAGCCAAAGAAGGAATACCTGCAACAACGACGCTGGAACTGTTGAAACAGGCTGAGCTGTTACCACAAGTGGTCAAGGCAGTAAAACCACCCAAAACCAAGAGTGTTCGTAACTGGGATACTTACCGAAGCCGTTTTGTAGAACCCTACCGCATTCGCAAAGGTGTGGAATTTTGGGATGCCAACCTGGGCACCTTGAAAGAAGCCGAGGCCAAATACGGTATTCCGCAAGAAGTCATCGTGGCCATTATTGGCGTGGAAACCATTTACGGACAACACATCGGCAATTACCGGGTGCTTGACTCCCTGGCGACACTGGCTTTTGCCTACCCCGAGGGTCAACGTGACCGCTCGGAGTTTTTTTTAAGCGAACTTGAGGCATTCATCGCCCTGTGCAACAAAACCCACCTGGACGCGCTTGAGGTCAAAGGTTCGTATGCTGGCGCAATTGGCTTGGGTCAGTTCATGCCAAGTTCATGGACCGCTTTCGCAGTGGACGGTGACGCCGACGGCGTGGTCGACTTGTTTCACAGCCGCCGCGATGCAATTTTCAGCGTGGCCAATTTTCTGAAGGTGCATGGTTGGGAAAGCGGGAAAGCCACCCGGGTACTGGTGGATATTGAACATGCCGACAATTTGCAAGAACTGCTGGCACCGGACATTGTGCCCACCTTTACGCCAGCGGTGATGCAACAAAAAGGCGTGAAATTGAATGGTGAAACATTGCCTGATGAAAAACTGGCACTGATTGAACTGGTGCGAGGTGAAGCCGAGCCTGCATTCGTGGCAGGCGGGCAAAACTTCTACGTGGTGACCCGTTACAACCGCAGTTCTTTCTATGCCAACGCCGTGCTTGAACTCAGCGAGGCATTGAAACTGAGAAGGGACATGCTGAATTGAGTGCTTTGTCAGGCAGGAAACACCCCTGTGGACAGGTAACGATCACCACGGTCGCATACGATAAAAACAATGGTTGCGTTTTCAACTTCTTCCGCAATTTTCAGGGCAATATGCGCCGCACCAGCCGCTGAAATGCCACAGAAGATACCTTCTTCGGCTGCCATTTTTCGTGCCATTTCCTCAGCTTCAAGCTGGGTGACTTGAACCACACGGTCTACACCGGCAGGTTTGTAAATTTTGGGCAGGTATTCTTGCGGCCATTTGCGAATGCCAGGAATTTGCGAGCCTTCACTGGGCTCGGCTCCTATAATTTGTACGTTTGGATTTTGGCCCTTCAGGTAACGGGACACGCCCATGATCGAGCCTGTAGTGCCCATGGCGCTCACGAAGTGAGTGACTTTTCCTGCAGTATCACGCCAAATTTCAGGGCCAGTGGTTTCAAAGTGGGCCAGCGGATTGTCCTCGTTGGCGAACTGGTCAAGAATCACGCCCTTGCCCTGATCACGCATTTGCTCGGCCAGGTCTCGTGCGTACTCCATGCCCCCTTTCTGCGGGGTCAAAATGATTTCGGCGCCAAAGGCACGCATGGTTTGCCGACGTTCAATGCTCAGGTGCTCAGGCATGATCAGCACCATGCGGTAACCGCGAATGGCGGCCGCCATGGCCAAGGCAATGCCAGTGTTGCCCGAAGTGGCCTCAATCAGCGTATCGCCCGGTTTGATGGTTCCGCGCGCTTCAGCACGCTTGATCATGGAGATCGCGGGGCGATCCTTGACAGAACCAGCCGGGTTATTGCCCTCTAATTTACCGAGAATCACGTTGCCACGATCGGCGTTGGCCTTGCCAGGCAAGCGTTGCAACTGCACCAGAGGGGTGTTGCCAATGGTGTCTTCAATGGTGAGGTATTTCACAGCCGGATCACTTTCAACAAAGGTAATCCGGCTATTTTAGCTTAATGTGGGTGCACAACACCGTCACGCAGCGCTGGCCTGTGTTCGATCCATTGTGGCAACAGTGAAGCAATGATCATCGTGAACAAACCCAACACCATGCCCAACAGCTGGGGCGGCCAAATTTCGCTGGGGAAAAAATTCTTGGCAATCAACCAACTGCTCACACCCACCACAATCGATGCAACCGCACCCTGTGAGGTTGCTTTTGACCAATAAAGACCAAATACCAGCGGAACAAATGCAGCAGCCAGGGTAATTTCATAGGCGCTTTCCACCATCTCGAAAATTGAGGATTCACTGTTGATGGCGAACGCCACGACGATGATGGTGAACACGAAAACCGAAATACGCATGGTCAGCAACAGCGCTTTGTCATCCATTTTGGGATAGATGTTCTTGACAATATTTTCTGCGAACGACACGGAGGGTGCCAGCAAAGTCGCGCTGGACGTACTCATGATCGCAGAGATCAGAGCACCGAAAAATACGATTTGAGCAAAGACAGGCGTGTGCATCAACACCAGGTTGGGCAACACCATTTGGGAATCCTCGGACACCATGGCTTCAAATGTGGCGGGGTCGATCATGATCGCACCGTAGGCCAAAAACACCGGAATAAATGCGAAGAAGAAGTACATGGAGCCACCCAGTACAGCACCCCGCACCGCAGTTTTCTCGTCTTTGGCGGAGCTGATGCGCTGGAAAATATCCTGCTGGGGAATGGAGCCAAAAGCCATGGTCAGGAATGCGCCGACGAACGGCACCCACAGCACATAACTGAACTCCTCTGGGAAAAACTGCAATTTGCCAGCGGCCTCGGCATGATCAACCACCGTGCCCACGCCACCGGCCAAATCGGCGACGATCCACATGATGTAAACCAAGCCAGCCGCAATGACCACCATCTGGATGAAGTCGAGGATCGCCACTGACAACATGCCACCGAAGAGCGTGTAGATCAGCACCACACTGGCGCCAATCACCATGCCCCATTCTTGGGAAACCGCACCATCGGTGAGCACGTTGAAGATCAAACCCAGTGCACTGATTTGCGCTGCAACCCAACCCAGATAGGACACCACGATGCACGCACTGCAGAAAATCTCGACTGTCCGGTTGTATCGCACACGGTAATAGTCGCCCAAGGTGAGCAAATTCAAGCGATAAATTTTGGGGGCAATGAACAGACCTGCCAGAATCAGGCACATGGATGCACCAAACGGGTCCGCCACGATGCCACCCAGGCCCTCTTCCACAAACGTCGAGGAAATGCCCAGCACGGTTTCCGAGCCAAACCAGGTGGCAAACACCGTGGCGGTTACAATCGGCAGGGAAAGATGTCGGCCAGCCACGGCATAATCTGCCGCGCTACTTACATTTCGGGCCACATAAAGGCCAATGAGTACAGAAACCAGCAAATACGCTACTACGGAGGCAAGCAACATCTTGAAAACCCACCAGAAATAAAAAATGATTTCGGATTATAGGCAAGAAACATGCGCACTGCTAGAACAGACCTTTTGGACCGGAATAGCCGATTAACAATGGCCAAAGCAAATCGAGCGCGACCACTCCGAAAAGCACAGCCAACATCAATACCATCCAGAACAATGCCCGGTTCAAACGCTTTTGCTGCTTCACCAATTGTTCGATTTGATCGTCAACCCGCCCATTCGAATGCGTCAGGGTTTGGTGCAACAAACGCGGCAAGGCAGGCAGAATTTGTGACCACTGCGCAGCTTCCCATTGCAGGCTGGACTGAAAACCTTTCAAACCGATTTGCTGGTGCATCCAGTTCTCGAGGTACGGCTTTGCGGTCTTCCAAAGATCCAGATCAGGATCAAGCTGGCGACCAAGCCCTTCCACATTCAGCAGGGTTTTTTGCAGCAGCACCAGCTGTGGCTGAATTTCAACATTGAAGCGGCGAGAGGTTTGAAACAGACGCATCAAGGCCTGCCCCAAGGAGATTTCTTTCAGGGGTTTGCCGAAGAAAGGTTCAATACAGGCTCGAATCGCCGACTCAAGTTCGTCGATTCGGGTGCCCTTGGGCACCCAACCGGATTGCACGTGTAACTCGGCCACACGTTTGTAGTCCTGCCGGAAAAACGCAAGGAAGTTTTGGGCCAAGTATTGCTTATCCACATCGCTGAGCGTACCGACAATACCGAAATCGAGCGCAATGTAACGCCCGAAATCTTCAGGCTGATCACCCACATAGATGTTGCCGGGGTGCATGTCGGCATGGAAAAAACCGTCGCGAAACACTTGCGTGAAAAAAATTTCCACACCCTCACGAGACAGTTTTTTCAAATCAATGTTGTTCTCGCGCAGCCGCTCGATTTGCGAAATTGGAATGCCGTGCATTCGCTCCATGGTGATCACGGTGCTACAGCAATAGTCCCAATACATCTCAGGCACGCGAAGCAGGTGCCCGCTACCCGAGGTGGACGAGAAATTACGGCGCAACTGCGAGGCATTGGCCGCTTCGCGCATTAAATCCAGTTCATCGTGCAAGTATTTGTTGAACTCGGCCACCACTTCCCGAGGCTTGAGGCGTTTGCCATCGGATGAAATTTTTTCAACCCAGCGGGCCGCGGTTTTCATCAAGGCCAGGTCTTTGTCAATCACCTCGATCATACCGGGGCGCAGCACTTTCACCGCGACCTTTTTACCCTCATGCGCACCCGCCCTGATCACAGCAAAGTGAACCTGGGCGATCGAGGCACTGGCCACCGGGATATTCTGGAAATCCAGAAACATGTCGTCAATTTGACGCCCCAAGCTGGCTTCAATCAATTCACGGGCTTTCTCGGAGGAAAACGCAGGTACCTGATCCTGCAATTTGGCCAACTCGTCGGCCACGTCCTCGGGCAACAAATCGCGCCGGGTTGATAGCAGTTGGCCAAACTTCACAAACAACGGGCCCAAGTCTTCCAGTGCACGCCGCATGCGTTCGCCACGCGGAGCCTGCACATGAGAGCGGGAAGAAATCAAGGTGAGAAACCACTTTGCAAAGCCGTTATTGATTGAATCGGCTGCAATCAGAAACAGGCCATACTTTCGGGCCACCAAAGCGATGCGTGCCAGACGGCGAAACTTCATTTGGGTGCACCCGGTGTTTGATCAGGCCTGAGAGGGTCGAGTTTCGCCAAACGCTTTTCGAGACGAGCCAACTCGTCACGAAGTTGATTGACTTCATCACGAAACGCATCAAACTCGGATGCCGTGGGCGCCATGGCTTTTTCATGCACCACATACTCTAGCAAGTTGCTTTTGAAACGCTGCACCACATCACGTGCATTGGTGCCCAAAGCAGACAGGGTATTCATGACCCAAACGGCCTGTGCATCGCCTACTACCCTCGCCAGGTCACGCTCAGGATCCCAGCTCAAGTCGTTAATGACAGTGGACACGGTTTGAGCAAAATCCATGTCGCCTTCAATGGCGGCTTTTCTCGACATGCTGTTTGGATTGCTGACCGAACCAATCAAATCAGCCCATTGCATGGAAATGGAGGTGTCAGCCGGTGCCAACACACCGTTGATTGGCAAACTGGCCTGAAAGTATCCCTGGTCACTCACACGCAACCGGAGCTGCATGGGCGAAATGCCAAGCACCAGCACTTTTCCCGCCTCTTTTTGCAATTTGGTCTTGCTGCTACGCTGCTGATCCAGCAAATGGTTCAGCACCAAACACACCATCTGAGTCACCGTGTTTGACATCAAACTCAAGGGCGCTGAGAACAATTGACCCGCTGCACCTTTGGATGAACCAGAGGAAAGCAGTTTGGAGGCAAATTGAAAGAACAAGACGGGGGGACTGGCCAAGACACACTTCCAAACAATAAAAATTTGTTTGAGTGTAACCCAGCCGGGCAGGCCAAGCCCGGCGGGTCAGTTCAAAAATTACAGATTGTGAATACCAGACAGCACCCAGCCACCGCCGGACACGGGGCGGGACATGATCCACAGCTCGTTGATTTCCTGAGCAGCAGCGTCCTGCTCTTCCCGCAACATACCGCTGAACGCAACTGTCGCAATTTGCTCGTCCACATCCGTTTCAAAGCCAATCAACTGGGCATCCAGGGTAACCACGTCGGTCCGGTTGACCGAGTTGCCACGGGCTTCGATTTCAGCCTGAAGATGATCGACCACCTCGTCGCTGCAGTATTCGCGCAGACCTGCCACATCGCCTTTGTCAAAAACGCCTTGCATGGTCACAAAAAATTTCTTGGCACTGTTCACAAAATTCACTTCATCGAACCCGGCTGGCAGGTCTTTCACAGGTGTAGCCGCCGGCATCGGTGCATCAAAAGCAGACGCGTTGCCAAACTGGCCGAAACCTTGATCGTTGCGTGGTGCCCCCATGCCAGGGACAGGATCGTTGATTGGATTCGAAGGCGCACTGTAACGCGGTGTTTGTGGCGCCTCGCGATAACTGTTGTTGGGTGAACCTGCTGCGCCCGGCGCACTGTAGGCTGGACGCTGCTTTGTAGCCTGCTGGCCACGCAACATACGCACCAGGAACATCACCGCAAAAACCGCCAAACCAATCATCAGCAGGGTGCCGAGGAACTCAGCCATACCTGCGCCGAAACCCAGGTAACCAAACAAGGCTGCCAAGCCCAACCCTGCCGCCAGGCCACCCAAGGGGCCCAAAAAGCGGTTACGCGGCGCGGCCGCACCAGCGGTACCCGCAGTTGCAGGACTGGTCGCCTGCTGCTTGCTGGGGGCGGTGGAAGTGGTGCCAGACGGTGCAGTGGATGGTGATTTCTGGAATTGTGATGGCGCCGAACGACCGAAACTGCCGCCGCCACCCAGGCGCTTGGCTTCAGCGTCAGTGGGCAGGGAGCCCAGACTCAAAAAAGCTGCAACCACAGCCAACACAGACAACCTAGTGGACCAAACACGGGTTTTCACAGCAAAAGCCTCCAAGATATTAATTTTTCGCAAGGTTGCTCAATAGACAAGCTCAGGCGAATTTGGTTCCTTGATGCAACGCGACGACACCCGCCGTAAAGTTGGTGTACTTCACCTGATCGAACCCACTTTCCAGCATGATGCTTTTCAGGGTTTCCTGATCCGGGTGCATGCGAATGCTCTCCGCCAGGTACTGGTAACTGGCACTGTCTTGCGCCACAACCTGACCAATTCTGGGCAATACCTGGAAAGAATACAAATCATAAGCCGGGGCCAGCAGGGGATTCACCTTCGAAAATTCAAGGACCAATACCTTCCCACCCGGCTTGATCACGCGACGCATTTCGCTCAGGGCCACCTCTTTGTGGGTCATGTTGCGCAAACCGAAAGCCACGGTAACCACATCAAAGTAATTGTCGGGAAATGGGAGCTTTTCAGCGTCGCAAAGGGCCATTTTCGGCAAATATCCGTGATCAATCATGCGATTGCGACCCACACGCAACATGCTTTCATTGATGTCGGTCAGCCATACTTCGCCGCTTGGGCCCACTTTGTCCAGAAAAGCCTTGCTGAGATCACCGGTACCGCCCGCAATATCAAGCACTTTCATACCGGGGCGAACACCTGCTGCACGCACGGTGCTGGCCTTCCACAAGCGATGCATACCCCCCGACATGAGGTCGTTCATGATGTCGTACTTGGCCGCCACGGAGTCAAATACCTCGGCTACTTTCTTGGCTTTCTGGTCTTCCGGAACCTTTTCGAAGCCGAAATCGGTGATTTTTTCGTTCATATTGATGTGTGGCGTTGATTAATGGCTTGCGCAGGCGCCGCCCTTCTTTTGTTCAAATGGGATGTTTTCAGGCGCATTGGGTTCGCGGCTAGCGCCGGCAGCCTTCATGCGTTCCAGGTAGTCTTCCCACAAACCTTCCTGGTTCTCGCCCATCCACAACAAGTATTGCCAGCTAAACAAGCCTGAATCATGACCATCCGAGAAAAAGGGTTTGATGGCATACATGCCCACCGGCTCCAGGTTATTGATCGTCACTTCTTTTTTACCCACCTGCAGGGTTTCCTGTCCGGGGCCGTGGCCACGGACTTCAGCGGACGGTGAGTACACGCGCAAGAGCTCGAATGGCAGGTTAAAACAGGCGCCAGTGTCGAATTCAATCTCGAGCACCTTGGATTTTTGATGTACCACAATGCGTGTGGGGGTGGGGATATTGGTGGTTTCCATGCTGCTTAGGGTCTTTGGAATGCGTAATCCTCAAGTGTATCTCATCAAGACCAACAGCGGTTTACACCACGGCACGGGATTAATTTGATGACGATTCATTCAAGTGTCATATTACTGTCATGGAAATCCACTACTTTAGGTGGCATTGCAGACCACAAATATGCCAGAGAAGAGGAAGAACGAGATGTCCAGCACCATCCTAGTTGTCGAAGATGAACCCGCAATTGCAGAATTGATTGCCGTCAATTTGAGCTTTGCAGGTCACAAAGTGCTGCGGGCCGCCGATGCGGACCAGGCCAAAACCCTGATCACCGCGGAATTGCCTGACCTGGTGCTGCTGGACTGGATGCTGCCTGGTAAAACCGGCATTCAATTTGCGCACGAACTGCGAGGCCACGAGCGTACGCGCCATGTACCAGTAATCATGCTGACCGCGCGTACGGAAGAACAAGACAAGGTAGATGGCCTGGAAGCGGGCGCAGACGATTACATCACCAAGCCCTTCTCGCCCAAGGAATTGCTGGCACGAATCAAAGCGGTGCTGCGTCGCCGTGCGCCGCAGCTAACCGACGATATTGTGGAAGTTCATGGCCTGAAACTGGACCCTGTGACACACCGCATCATGGGGCATGACAAGATTATTGACATGGGCCCCACTGAATTCCGTCTGCTGCACTTCTTCATGACCCACCCGGAACGCGTACACAGCCGAACCCAGTTGCTGGATCAGGTGTGGGGCGACCATGTTTTTGTTGAAGAACGTACCGTGGATGTGCACATTCGACGGCTGCGCCAAGCCTTGACTATTTCGGGCCACGATCGCCTGATTGAGACTGTTCGCGGTGCTGGCTACCGATTTACTGCAACGCAAAACGAAGGTGCACTAAACTAAGGGCTCCCCAAGAGGGGATATTCCCCTAGAATACGCACCTATGGCGTTCATCTTTTTTCGATTGATACTGTTGGCCATGGTGCTGGGTGCAGCCGCCATCGTGGGCCAAATGGTTGCTGGCCACCAAGGCGCAGTGGCGGGGTCTATTCTGGCCTCGCTGGTGGTGTATGCACTGCATGTGCGCTCGGGGCTGCGGATCATTGCGTGGCTGGATGATTTCAAGGTCGAGAATGTGCCTGATGTCTCAGGCTGGTGGGATGACCTGGCCGCAAAACTGTTTCGCTATTTGCGTTTACACCAGCGCCAACAACAAGCGCTGACCAATGCCCTGGTGTCATTTCGCACCGCGGCGCAAGCCCTGCCCGACGGCGTTGTCACGCTTGATTCGGAAGGCCACATTTCCTGGTGCAACGACACAGCCCAGGACCACCTGGGCTTGAAACTGGGCAGTGACATCGGGCAACCATTGATTAACCTGGTTCGCAATCCGAACTTCTCCAAGTACATTCGCAGCCGCTCTTGGGAACAGCCCTTGATCATGACTGCGCCACGCAGCCGCAGCAAGGTTTTGTCGGTGCAATTGGTCAGCTATGGTGACCAGCAAATGCTGGTGCTTTCCCGAGATGTCACGCAGGTGGAAAAGCTTGAACGCATGCGCCGCGACTTCATTGCCAATGTGTCGCATGAACTGAAAACCCCGCTGACGGTGTTAAGCGGTTTTCTGGAAACCTTCCGCGACCTTCCGTTGAGCAAGGAACAGCAAACCGAGTACCTGAATTTGATGTACACCCAGGCCAACCGCATGCAAAACCTGGTAGAAGACTTGCTGGCCTTGTCAGCGCTGGAGTCTTCGCCCAATGCAGGCGAAGGTGGCGAGCCAGTTGACTTGAGCGGAATTGCTCAAAAAACAGGCGATGAAGCACAGCAGCTCTCAGCAGGCAAACACCATATTTCTGTAGATGTGGAGAAAGGTCTCATTGGTTTTGGCAACTCGGCCGAAATTTTCAGTGCTTTCTCGAACATTGTGACCAATGCAGTGCGCTACACGCCCGAGAAGGGAAATATAACGATCACGCTGCGACGCGCAGAAAACGAAATTGGCAAAGCCTGTGCTGCTTTTATGGTACGCGACACCGGTATTGGCATTTCAGCAGAGCATATTCCGCGATTGACCGAGCGGTTTTACCGTGTAGACCGCAGCCGTTCCCGTGAAAGCGGTGGTACGGGATTGGGCCTTGCCATTGTGAAACATGTGGTGCAACGCCACGATGGTGAACTGGACATTCAAAGCAGGCCGAATGCAGGCAGCACCTTCACCATTCTGATGCCGCTGGCGAAGGCTGGCGCGACTTCCAAGCCTGCGCTTGCTGAAGCGACGGTTATTTGACTACCGAGATGCGCGACTGAACCTTGGGTGAGCTGCGTTCGATTTTAATTTCGGCGTGGTGCTCGACTTGGATGCTGTGCCACCTTGCCTAAGCAATGCTTCTTGATCCGGCTTAATGCTTCTGGCTTGGGGCATGCGAAACGCATAGGCGTATTCGCATCGACTCCTTGCGGAGTCGCCCCGCGCTTCGAAGCCGCCGGGAAGCATCGCAAAGTCGGCAAGGCGGCACAGCACCCAAATCTCGCCATCGCTCATCGCTCAGCGAACTCAGGTCGCAATGCCCTCGCTGCGCCGATCAAGAAAACCTGCCCGTTTGAATTCACCCGCCACGTTCGGCCAACAGCCGACACCGAGACTCGGCCCGCTTTTTTGCCGAGCGAGGTGAGTCAGGGTGAATATCAAAAAGGGAAATACAGGTTTTCTGGCGCGAGAGGGTATTCACCTGAGGAAGCGAACCGACGTGATTATGCTTCTCTGCGCTCAAAGCAACTTCTGAATGTAGTTTCGCTAGCTGGGTAGAACCACTGCTACTCAGGATGGAAACGCAGCCAGCAATTGAGCCCGCAAATCCAGCATCCATTTTGGTTTCGAATCGAGCACCCACTGCTGGCGGGGCGACAAGGAAACACCGGGTTTGGCAGTAGCCCACACGGGTGCCGGAAAATGTTTGTCGTCAGTAAAACGGGGAATGACGTGCCAGTGCAAATGTGGCACCACATTGCCAAGCGTTGCAATATTTGCCTTGTCGGCTTTGAAAACACGAAGTACGAACTGCTCGAGCAACACTACAGCGTCCATGCATAGCATGCGGTCTTCTCGGCTTAAATCAGAAAACTCACGCACATGGTCATTCCACACCAGACGAAGAAAGCCGGGGTAGTCCGCATCGACAGCCTCGATAACACGGAATTTGCTGCAATTGAAAACCCAATCACCACCCGGTGTGGCACACAGGGGGCAATTGGGATTCGGCGACACTTGATCAGACAAGGATGCGCTCGATACCGCCATCGTTGGCTTCTTTCACGTAGTTCTGCAACCAGTCTTGACCCAGCACATTCTTGGCAATTTCAACCACAATGTAATCGGCATCCACATTGGCATCGTCGCTGTAACGGCTCAAACCTTGCAGGCAAGAAGGGCAGCTGGTCAGAATTTTGACATCCGCCTGAGGCGCTTTTTCTCGCAACTTGTCAGCCCCCTTGCGCATTTCCTCTTCCTTGCGGAATCGAACCTGCGTGGCCACATCGGGGCGCGACACGCCGAAGGTACCGGATTCACCACAGCAACGGTCATTTTTCGTGATGTTCTGCCCCTGCAACTCGCTGTTGATCAAGGTGTTCACCACCTTCAGCGGGTCATAGGTCTTCATGGGTGTGTGGCAAGGGTCGTGGTACATGTATTGCGTACCCGTCACGTTGTCCAGCTTCACGCCTTTTTCCATCAGGAATTCATGAATGTCGATGATGCGGCAGCCTGGGAAAATTTTCTCGAATTCATAACCCTGCAACTGGTCGTAGCACGTGCCACAGCTGACCACCACGGTTTTGATGTCGAGGTAGTTCAGTGTGTTGGCCACGCGGTGGAACAGCACACGGTTGTCGGTAATCATTTTCTCGGCTTTGTCGTACTGCCCTGCCCCGCGCTGCGGGTAGCCGCAACACAGGTAGCCGGGTGGCAACACGGTTTGCACACCCACATTCCACAACATGGCTTGCGTAGCCAATCCCACCTGGCTATACAGTCGCTCAGAGCCGCAACCAGGGAAGTAGAACACCGCTTCGGTGTCAGCCTGTGTGGTTTTCGGGTTTCGAATAACCGGTACGTAATCGCTGTTTTCAATATCAAGCAGCGCGCGCGCAGTCTTCTTGGGCAAACCACCGGGCATGGGCTTGTTGATGAAGTGAATCACCTGCTCACGAATTGGGGCCTTGCCCACGGTGGCAGGCGGCTTGGCAGTTTGCTTGTTCAACATGCCCAGCGATTTGGCCACTTTGTAGGCACCGCGTTGCAGCTTGTAACCAATACCGGTCATGCCCACACGCATGGCCTTGATGGTGGCCGGGTCTTTGGCATTCAGGAAAGTCATGGCCAAGGCTGTGCCCGGGTTAAAACTTTTCTTGTCCATCTTGCGCAACAAGGCGCGCATGTTCATGGACACATCGCCAAAGTCAATGTCGACCGGGCAAGGGGTCAAGCACTTGTGGCACACGGTGCAGTGGTCAGCCACATCTTCAAATTCTTCCCAATGCTTGATGGACACACCACGGCGGGTTTGTTCTTCGTACAGGAAAGCCTCAACCAACAAGGAAGTGGCGAGGATTTTATTGCGTGGACTGTACAGCAAGTTGGCGCGCGGCACATGCGTAGAACACACGGGCTTGCACTTGCCGCAACGCAGACAATCTTTCACTGAGGTGGCAATGGAGCCAATGTCGCTTTGGCTCATGATCAGGCTTTCATGGCCCATCAGGTTGAAGCTGGGCGTGTAAGCATTGGTCAGGTCGCCGCCTGGCAACAATTTGCCCTTGTTGAATCGACCTTCCGGGTCGATGCGCTGCTTGTAGTCCTGGAAAGGCTGCAACTCTTCCTTGGTCAGGTATTGGTATTTGGTAATACCAATGCCGTGCTCGCCGGAAATAACACCATCGAGATTGCGGGCAATCTGCATGATTCGATCCACAGTGTGTTCCGCTTCATGCAGCATTTCATAGTCGTCGGAATTCACCGGAATGTTGGTGTGTACATTGCCATCGCCAGCATGCATGTGCAGTGCCACGAACAGGCGGCCACGCAACACTTGCTTGTGAATGGCTTTGCATTCTTCCATCACAGGCACAAACACACCGCCTTCGAAAATGCGGTTCAAGTTGTGGCGCAACTCGGTTTTCCAGCTAACGCGAATGGTGCGGTCTTGCAGCACATCAAATACAGTGGCTTCGGGCTGCTCAGCCAAGCGCTTTTCAAGCGCCGCATCCAAGTGCCCCAGGCCAATCGTTTTCATCACCGGGTTGGCTTGTGCCAAAGGCATGTTCATATTGGCCAGCAACCAGCTCCAGCGCTCGTGTACCGATTCAAGCAATTCAACAGCGCGACCCACACGATCACCCACGAGGTCTTCAACGGACAACTTGGTAGAATCGACTTCATCGGTTTTGCCCAAAGTCAGCGGCTTTTCGAAGAACGAGCGCAACTCAGCCACCAGCTTCAGCTTGTTGCGAATTGACAATTCAATGTTGATGCGCTCAATTTCGTCGGTGTACTCACCCATGCGCGGCAAGGGAATGACCACGTCCTCATTGATTTTGAAGGCATTGGTGTGGCGCGCAATGGCAGCGGTGCGTGCACGGTCCAGCCAGAACTTCTTGCGGGCTTCCGGGCTAACTGCTACAAAGCCTTCACCGGCGCGACCGTTAGACAGCCGAACCACTTCAGATGCAGCCTGGGCCACTGCATTTTCATCATCTCCCACGATGTCGCCAAACAACACCATTTTCGGGAAGGCACCACGCTTGGATTTCGGGCTGTACTTCACTGCGCGCAAGTAACGCTCGTCGAGATGCTCAAGGCCCGCCAAAATGGCGCCCATGGCTTTTCCCTCGCCATCGAGGTAATTCTTGATTTCAACAATTGAGGGCACTGCATCGCGGGCTTGACCGTAAAACTCCAGACACACCGTGCGGGTGTGCTTGGGCATGCGATGCAAAATCCATTTGGCCGACGTAATAAGCCCGTCGCAACCTTCTTTCTGGATACCAGGCAGGCCTGCCAGAAATTTGTCGGTGACATCCTTGCCCAAACCCACCTTGCGGAAACGCGCGCCTTCGACTTTCAGGCGTTCAGTTTTCAGAATTCTGGCATTCGGCGCCTGGCGACCATCGGACCACACCAGGTCGAACTCGGCATAGGGTGCGTCGTGAATTTTGCCCAGATTGTGGTTCACGCGGGTCACTTCAAGCCAGTCACCCTGCGGGTCGACCATTCTCCACCAGGCCAGGTTGTCCAGCGCAGTACCCCACAGCACTGCTTTTTTACCGCCCGCATTCATGGCGATATTGCCGCCAATACAGCTGGCTTCAGCTGATGTAGGGTCTACCGCAAACACCCGGCCTGCATGCTCTGCCGCCTCGGACACGCGTTTGGTAACCACGCCTGCGCCAGAAAACACGGTGGCGTACTCTTCGCTCAAGCCCGGCAGCACTTCCATTTTCACCTGGCCGAGTTCTTCCAGCTTTTCGGTGTTGATGATGGCTGACATGGCCGTGAGTGGCACTGCACCACCGGTGTAACCCGTGCCGCCCCCACGTGGAATGATGGTGAGCCCCAAATCGATACAGGCTTTCACCAAACCGGGAATTTCAGATTCCCGATCGGGGGTGAGCACGACGAAGGGGTATTCAACGCGCCAGTCGGTTGCATCGGTTACATGTGAAACACGGGACAAACCATCGTATTTGATGTTGTCTTTCGCGGTGTGCTCACCCAGTGCTTTGCGGGCATGACCTCGCAGAATTGCCATGGCTTCCAGCTCACGCTGAAACTCGAACACGGCTTTTTCAGCCACTGTCAACAATTCTCGAACCTTGGCACTGCGATCTTCAGAGTCGGTCTCCACAGCAGCTTCTTTGACCTCAACCCGGCGGGCATCAATTTCACTCAATCGATGAAACAAGGCCTCGATCAGCGCAGTCAGGCGCTTGGGGTTGTCCAGCAAGTCGTCTTGCAAATACGGATTGCGACGAACCACCCAGATATCGCCCAACACTTCGAACAACATGCGGGCTGACCGACCGGTTTTTCGCTCCTGGCGCAGCTCTTGAAGAATGTTCCAAGCCGACTCACCCAGCAGGCGGATCACGATTTCACGGTCCGAAAACGAGGTGTAGTTGTATGGAATTTCCCTCAGGCGCGCGGTTTCGCCGGCTGAGGGTTTCAATGTGTTTAATTCGACGGGTGCGTTCATGCAAAACCTTTAGACTGCTTAGCCTTTCATGGTACCAAAAACACGGTACTTGCGCCTAGAGTGGCGCCTCCTCAATTCTTACCCAAAACCCTTATACCGCAAGGGTTTTGACTTATTTCACACCAAACTTTTACATGCGCTTCGGCGCAGAAACACCCAACACCGCCAAGCCATTGGCCAATACCGTGGCCACAGCCACCAGCAAGGCCACACGGGCGGTTTTAAGGGCTGTGTCGTCAATACGGACGCGCTCGGCATTGTAAAAAGTATGGAAAGCACCGGCCAGTTCACGCAGGTAAAACGCGATGTGGTGTGGCGCCAACTCCTCAGCTGCCTTGGACAAAATGTCCGGGTAAGAAACCAACGTTCTGAGCAAAGCCAGCTCTGAAGGCGCGCCCAACAGGCTCAAATCTGCATTGTTCAAACCTGCTAGGTCGATTTCTGCCTGATCCAGAATGGAGTGAATCCGGGCATGGGCATACTGAACGTAATACACCGGGTTTTCATCGGACTGGGCCAAGGCCAAATCCACATCGAACACAAATTCGGTGTCTGCCTTGCGGCTGACCAGGAAGAAGCGCACGGCATCACGGCCTTTGGTCAAGGCTTCGGGCTGGCTCAGCATGGGCTGGCTTTCATCGACGCCACCTGACCAGCAAATCAGGTCGCGCACAGTCACGTAACTACCCGCACGCTTGGAAATTTTGACTTCCTGTCCGCCTTTCATCACCGTGACCATTTTGTGCAGAACGTAATCGGGGTAACCCTGCGGAATGCCCACATTGCAGGCCTGCAAACCTGCCCGTACACGCGCTATGGTGCCATGGTGGTCGGTGCCCTGAATGTTGATGACCTTGCCAAAGCCGCGCTTGAATTTCTGGATGTGATAGGCCACATCGGGCACGAAGTAGGTGTAACCACCTTCAGATTTGCGCATGACCCGGTCTTTGTCATCGCCGTAATCGGTTGAGCGCAGCCACAACGCCCCGCCTTCCTCAAATGTTTTACCCGACGCAACCATGAGGGCAACGGCCTCCTCGACCTTGCCTTCGGTGTACAGGGAGCTTTCCAGGTAAAACTGATCGAAGTTGACGCCAAAAGCCTTCAAATCCAGATCTTGCTCAGCGCGCAGGTATGCCACCGCAAAGGCTCGGATGGATTCAATATCATCCGCGTTACCACTGCCTTTCACGGGTTCGCCATCGGCCGCCTTCACTTCTTTGCCAGCCAGAAAGTCGGCTGCGATGTCGGCGATGTAATCGCCGTTGTAGGCACTTTCAGGCCATGCAGTATCACCTGGCTTAAGCCCTTTGGCGCGGGCCTGCACGGAGGTGGCCAAAGTTTGAATTTGCACACCAGCGTCGTTGTAGTAAAACTCTTTGTGAACTGCCCAGCCCTGGGTTTGCATGACAGCAGCCATGGCATCGCCCAGCGCAGCTTGCCGACCATGCCCCACATGCAAGGGCCCCGTGGGGTTGGCTGACACGAACTCGATCAAGACAGTTTCGCCCGAATGGGCTTGAGACTTTCCAAACTCAGCGCCCTGCTCCAGCACTTGGGCCACGACCGCAACACGGGCCGTTTGGCTTAAACGAATGTTGATAAAGCCTGGGCCCGCAATTTCAATGGTGTCGACCAAATTCGCGCAGTCGGCATTGGCTTTGACATGTTCGGCGAGCAGCTGGGCCAGCTCACGGGGGTTACGCTTGGCGGGCTTGGCCAATTGCATGGCCAGGTTACAGGCCACATCGCCATGGCTGGCGTCTTTGGGTTTTTCGAGCGTAACCACCCCCTCAAAAGGCTGGTTCAGGGCAGCAGCAGCGGCCGCTTCAAATGCGGCGATCAGCGTATTTCGTTGTTGGGCAAGCATGGGGACGGTTCAGGCAGGTTTGAGCTAAGCCCCTGATTGTACCAAGTATTCCCGCCGGGAACCTGGAATGGCTTAACACTGGCAGGGGCTGAGTGCTATTTCTTTTTGGCCACCCAGGCAAAATGCCTTTGAAGGGCCTCATCGGCCAGCAGTGTCTCAGCGCTGGAAAATTGCTTGGCCAATTTCATTTCATCATACAAATCATGGATGCCATCGTGGCAAAGCCTGCAAATATTGACGCCTTGATTCAAGGTTTCCTTGTCAAAATTTTTCCGATAAAAAGCACGTCGATGTAATTTTTTAGGAATGAGGTGATGAAAGGTCAGCGCTGTAACGCGCCCACAACACAAACACTGACCGCTTTTTAGCCGGGAAGAAGGCATTGCGTGTACCCAACTCGTCTAAAGGTTTTTCTTCACCAAATCACGCATCAGAAGGGCTTTTTCGGTGCCTTCCTGTTCCAGCCCCTCGACCACGGTCGCCCTGTTTTTGGGCGGCTGGTTCTGGCTGACTTTCCATTTACCAACCATGCTCTCGATTTGAACTTCAAAACCCACAATCGCCTGCTTGATTTGATCCAGAAATTCGGCAGGTGCATCGTTGACAGACCAAGGCTGATCTCGCGTGCCTTCCTGCTGCGCAGTCAAATCTTCCAGTTGCTGATGTAGCCATGCTGCATCATCCACAACCCGCATTTGACCTTTGACATGCACCACCGCGTAATTCCAGGTGGGCACCACCTTTTCTGTTTCCTGCTTGGTGGCATACCAGGAGGGAGTGATGTAATGCTCTGCGCCTTGAAATACCAGCAAAGTTTGTGATGACACCGCCAAATCAGCCAAGATTGGATTGGCCCTTGCCACATGACCACGTAACACCATTGTTCCATCAATGTTTTCCACAACTACCATGGGTATGTGATTGGCGTTCAGCCCCGAAGTTGACATCGTAATGACAGTGGCCAAGGGGTGAGCCTTGATCAAATTCAACAACACCGGAATCGAGGTTTCCTCAAACTGCTTGGGCAAATACATGGGCTTACTTCACGATTTGAATTTGGGCTGGGTCGACGACAAGGATTCGGGTTTGATCGCCAAATTGCTCAACCACACCCGACACCACAATATTTTTACCAAAAAAGAATTTTGGCAAGTCGTGAATACCTTGATACGAATACCAAGCCGCCACGCGACCATCAATGACCACGGAGAGATTGGCTGGATCCCGAAAACTGGTGTGTGAATTCAAGTCGACTTCATCGCGTTCGGTGCGCAATTTGCTGGAACGGACTTTCATTTGAACCTGCACTTCCTGATTCAAACGGGCATGTGCTTTCTCGACTGTGATAGGTGCGGCCTGAACCAGACCAGGATTGAGCACACCAGCAAACCCAATCAGCATGCACACAGCAACCCACATGCGACGCATGTTTTTCCTCCAAGGAGTTTGAGCTTTCAGTGTATATCAGCCTACAGCCAAAGCACACGGGCAATCATGTAGCTGCCCAATAGCAGCAAGCCAAGGAAAAACACGGTTTTGAAAGTCTCTGCGCTCAACAGGGCTCGGCATTTTTGCCCCGCCAGCACCCCGGCCATGGTGGGTATCAGGCACAAAGTGGATTCCCAGGCCGCAGCCAATTCAAACCGCCCCTTGAGGTACAGGCCCACTGCCAGAGCAAAAGTGCCCACGGTGAATACCAAACCCAAAGCCTGCAACAACTCGTCTTTGTCCATACCCAAGGAATTCATGTACGGTGCGGAAGGCACCGATGAAACGCCGGTTGCACCCGCCAGAAACCCGGTAAGCCCACCCACCAGGGGCGAAGCCCAGCGTTCCTGGCTGGCGTTCACATGCATGTTGAACTTGAACAGACCCAACACGGCGTACACAAACAGGACAAGACCCAAAACCAGGGTGGCATACGCAGGCGTGCTACCGGTCAAAACGCCCACACCGAAGGCAGCGCCGATACACACCATGACGAGTAAACCGGCAAAGCGGCGCAAGGCAATCCAAAATCCCGGGCCTATCAGCATTTGCCAGACATTGCTGACCATGGAGGGCACAACAATAAGCGCTGCCGCCTGAACTGGTGCCACCGCGACCGCCATTAAACCAATTGCGATTGGGGGCAAACCCATGCCGGTGACGCCTTTGACGAAACCTGCCACCAAAAATGCCAGGCCAACGATCAGGGTGTAGTCGTTAATGTCCAGAGCCATGTCCTTAAAGAGGATCGGGTGAAGAATTGCCACCCTCTCCCAAAGCACGTTGCATGATGAGCGTGCCCACCCAACGATTGAATTTGTAGCCTACGTTGGGCATGCGCCCAACTTCCAGAAAGCCCAGTTTTCGGTGTAATTCCGCGGAACCTGCGATGCCTCCCTGCGTAATTACTGCCACCATTTGCCGCCAGGGGCCCTGCTCGCACCTGCGAATGACCTCTCCAAGCAAAGCCGCACCCAGGCCCATGCCTTTGTGGTTTGGTGACAAATACACTGAATCTTCAACGGTGTAGCGGTAAGCGGGCCTGGGCCTATAACTGGCTGCATAGGCGTAACCAACAATCTCCTGATCGATTTGTGCAACCAGATAAGGCAGACCGGACTCGAGTATGGCTTGCCGTCGGGCACACATTTCTTCCACTGTCGGCGGAACCAGCTCAAATGTGGCCAGCTCATGAAGTACATAATGCGCATACAAAGCCTGCACAGCAGGCATGTCGGCCAGGCAGGCATCCCGGATTTGAAAAGCTGATCGTGTAGCGTGTTGCATGGCCGCTTAAACCCACTTTACGACCGCGGGCGCGCTGTACGTTTTGAAAGCTTCGAGCAGCGAGAATGCACAGGTATTGGCCATCAACATATTGCGGTGCTGGGGCCGAATGAATGCCTCCTGATGAGCATGATCCAGAAAGGCGAGCAAACCGTCGTAATAGCCACTCACATTCAACACACCCACTGGCTTGTGATGAAAACTGAGTTGCGCCCAGGTCAGGATTTCAAAGAGTTCTTCGAAAGTTCCCAAACCACCGGGCAAAGCAACAAAGCCATCAGAACGCTCGGCCATCAGGGCTTTGCGCTCGTGCATGTTGCGGGTCACGATCAACTCAGTCAAGGCAGGGTGGGCCAGTTCCTTGGTCACCAGCGATTCGGGAATAATGCCAGTGACATTGCCGCCCAAAGCCAATACCTCTTCCGCCACCACACCCATCAAGCCCAAATTAGACCCGCCGTACACCAGGCCGAAACTATTGTCGACCAATGCACGGGCCAAGGCTTTCGCACCCTCGGTGTATTCAACCCGATTGCCCGCACTGGAGCCGCAGTACACACAAATATTTTTCATGACAGCTTCAAGCCCAATACACCCAACACAATCAGCACGACGCTGCCAATGCGCAGTGCATTGACAGGCTCGTTGAACAAGACAATACCCATGAGCACTGTACCAGCCGCGCCAATACCGACCCAGACACTGTACGCGGTGCCCACCGGCAGGGTTTTCATGGCCAGGCCCAACAGCCCAAAGCTGATGGCAGCGGCAATCAAGGTGATGGCAGAGGGAACTAGGCGGGTGAAACCATCGGTGTACTTCAGGCCAATGGCCCAAACGATTTCAAAGAGACCCGCTACAAACAGAATTAACCAAGACATGACAACTCCCATCAAGCAAATGGGGCCGTCCCCGATCGAAGGTTGAGCGGTGAGGTCGTCCTCACTTCAAGAATCAAAAGTATCTGGAATGTAATTCACTGACCCAAGCCTGTCGCGCTTCCGAGGCCACTTGGGCCACCTGTTCACTTGGCAGGGCATCAGCGATTTTATCACCAACAAAAGTTTTGTAATGCCCTTGTTCCAATTCCGCGACAGCCTTCTCGACAAATTCGTGTACTGGCCCAGTACCACTTAGCTGGGCCACAAGCTGGTTAATCTGCCGCAAACGGGCTGGCTTTCTGTAAAGATCGACCTGATTGAAAAACCTGCCAAAACTGTTGGAATCGGTCGTACACTGCGCCAGAAAATCAAGGCACTGACGCGTGACGATCGACAAATCTTCGGTGTTGCGCGGTAAACGCCATGCCTTGGCCAAAGCCCGGATCTGTGCAACATCCAGGAAAAACCCAAGACAATAAACCCAGCGCGCTTCAGCGGCGGAAAGACCATTCAAACGATCGTATTCTGGCTTGTCGAAACCAGAAAACGGCACAGGGCAGCTCGGTGCCAACTCACCCCAGGCATTGAGCTTGCTGATCAATTTGATCATGCGGGAAGGCTTCACCTCGCCCATGCCTTTGTTCAACTCGGCGTATATACGCTCGGCCACAAGGTGTTTTAACTCGCCGCTTGCCCGCAATTCCCGGCACAAGTCCATGGTTTCCTCGGCCACTGAAAAATCGAGAAAACGGGCCAGAAAGCGCGCCAGGCGAAGCACTCGCAGCGGATCTTCAGAAAAAGCAGGGCTAACATGGCGCATGCATTTGTTTTGAAGGTCGACAAACCCATGAAATGGGTCGATTAAATCACCTTTCGCATTCATGGCCATGGCATTCACGGTGAAATCACGGCGAGCCAAGTCTTCTTCGAGGGTAACCGAGGGGTCTGCGTGAAAAGTAAAGCCTTTGTAGCCGTGTCCGCTTTTGCGCTCGGTGCGGGCCAGGGCGTATTCTTCGTGGGTACGCGGGTGCAAAAACACGGGGAAGTCTGAACCCACCGGAGTAAAACCAGCAGCCAACATATTGTCTACGGTCGCACCAACGATCACCCAGTCCCTATCGCTGCTGGTGCGACCCATCAGCGCATCGCGAACTGCACCGCCCACCACATACACTTTGGCACGGGCGGGCAATCGTTCAATGGCGGAATCGACTTGAAAACCTTGCAGTTCAGGGTGGCGGGCCATGAGCAACACGAGAATGAATGTTGCCCAAGATTACCACCGAATTATGCGGCGTGGCTTGCAGGCAAACGCGTGCGGTTGTGCTCACGGGTGAAGTCGATGGCGGGGCCTGCGGGCACAACCCGTGTGGGGTTGATCATGTCATGGCTGTAGTAGTAATGGCGTTTGATGTGATAAAAATCGACGGTTTCTGCCACGCCAGGCCACTGATACAACTCGCGCACATAGTTGGAAATGTTTGAAAAGTCTTCAAGCCTTTGGCGATTGCACTTGAAATGGCCGTGGTACACCGCATCAAACCTGATCAAGGTGGTGAACAAGCGCCAATCCGCTTCTGTCATTCTTGGCCCCACCAAATAGCGGTTGTTCTCCAGGATTTTTTCGACAGAATCTAGCGCCATGAACACGGCGTTGTAGGCTTCTTCGTAAGCGCCCTGCGCAGTGGCAAAGCCAGCCCGGTATACACCGTTGTTGATGTTGTCATACACCAGTCCGTTGACCCGATCGATCATGGCACGCAGGTTTTCAGGGTAGTAATCATCGTGATTGCCAGTGATTTCATTGAACGCTGAATTGAACATGCGAATAATTTCAGACGATTCATTGCTGACAATCTGATTGGTTTTTTTACACCACAACACGGGCACTGTGACCCGCCCGGAGTAGTCGCTTTTGTTACGCGTGTAAATTTGGTGCATGAATTCGCTGTTGAAAAGCATGTCGCCAGTGCTGCCCGCATCTGTGTTGAATGTCCAGCCATGGCTGAGCATGTCCGGGCTAACCACCGAAACGTCAATGTGATTTTCAAGATTTTTCAGCTTGCGGAAAATCAGGGTGCGATGCGCCCATGGGCAAGCAAGGGACACATACAAATGGTAGCGGCCACTTTCAGCCTTGAATCCACCTATACCGCTTGGCCCAGCGCTGCCGTCTGCGGTCACCCAGTTGCGCAACTTGGCGCTTTCTCGCTGAAATTTGCCACCGCTTGAACTGGTGTCATACCACTTGTCTTGCCACTGACCATCGACCAACAGACCCATGCTTCCACTCCTTGAACTGCAACAACAAGGCCTCACCTTAACAAAACGGAGGCTTACAGTTGTTCAATATTCTTGAAGGTATCGGCTACTTTTTGCCGAAGAGCACGGCGCTGGGCCTCATCCAGTCGCGCAATGTTTTTGGCCATCAGGCCGGTTCGCGGGTTGGCGGACAGCATTTTTTCATGCTGATCAAGAAACCCCCAGTACAGCGTCGTGAATGGGCAGGCCTTGTCACCAGTTTTCTCAGCTGGGTCGTATTTGCAACCGCCGCAGTAGTTGCTCATGCGTTTGATGTAAGCACCCGAGGCAATGTAGGGCTTGCTGGTGAAACGCCCGCCATTGGCAAATAGAGCCATGCCGGCCACATTGGGCAGCTCAACCCACTCAACGGCGTCTACGTACACCGCCAAGAACCAGTCTTCCACCTGCTGTGGCACTAGCCCGGCCAACAAGGCAAAATTGCCAATCACCATCAAACGTTGAATATGATGTGCATAGCCGTAATCGAGCGTTTGGCCGATGGAGTCTTTCAGGCAGTTCATCTGGGTATTGCCAGTCCAAAACCATTTGGGCAAATCAAGTTCGGCTTGCAAATGGTTGTCGTCACGCATTTTCGGCATATCGAGCCAATACACCCCGCGCATGAATTCACGCCAGCCCAGAATTTGCCGAACAAACCCTTCTGCACTGGCGACATCCACCTTGCCCGCGCGGTAAGCCGCCTCTGCTTTTTGAATGACTTCTAGAGGATGTAGCAAGTGCAAGTTGATTGAACTGGACACCAGTGAGTGCCAACCGAACGGCGTGTCAGTCCACATCGCATCCTGATAGGTGCCAAAGTTGACAAAACGGTTCTCAATGAAGGCATCGAGCGCCTGCAGAGCCTGTTCACGTGTCACTGGCCACGCAAAATTTTTCAATGTGCCTGGGTGATCAGGAAAACTCGCTTCAACCTCTGCAAATACTGCCTGAGTGATTTCATCGGGTTCGAAAAATGCAGGGGGCGTAATGTCGCCTGGACCTGCCTTGGGAAAGGCACTGCGATTGTCCGCGTCAAAATTCCATTTGCCACCCGCCGGTTCAGCACCCTCCATCAATACGCCCGTGCGCTTGCGCATTTCGCGATAAAAATACTCCATGCGCATCTGTTTGTAGCCACTGGCCCACTTTGCGAATTCAGCGCGGCTGCACAAATAATGCGAGTCTTCGAGCATGCGAAGTTTGATGTTTTCTGATTTGGCAAGCGTCAGGAAGTCTTGCTCCAAGCGCCATTCTCCGGGCTCGGCCATGTCGATGCTGGTATATCCGTGTTGCTTGCACAGTGCAGCGACTTCCTGCACAAGACTGCGTCGACCCGTGTCTGCCAAAGTGCGGTAGTGCACCGTGTAACCTGCATGGCGCAACTCATCGGCGAAATGGCGCATGGCACTGAGAAACAAAGCAATGCGAACCTTATGAACCCAAACCACAGTTGATTCGGTGGCGGACTCCACCATGATGATGTGGGTGTTTTCCGGGGGATTGAGTCGCAGCGCGGGGTTGTTCATATCGAGTTGGTCGCCCAACACCACCACTGCTTTTGTGTCACTGCCCATGTTGTTTGCTGCCAGTTTATTTGCCGCTCGTTCGTGGCGCAGCCTTGCGGCAAGCGTCTGAGCAGTACTTCACATCATCCCAGTTCTTGGCCCAACTTTTGCGCCAGGTCATGTCTTTGCCGCAAACGGTACACGGCTTGCTGGGCAAATACGACTTGTTGCCTTTGAAAGCTTGCTGCTTGCCGGACACTGGAGTTACTGCTGATTGAATTTGTTGCGCAGTCGCCAGTCTGCAATCGCCTCGCTGATCGACTCAAGGCTGGAGAGCAGCACGAAATCTTCAGAAGGCTTTTTGCGCAGGGCCGTGGAGGAACCACCACACCAGATTTCAACCATGGGAGGCAACTTCTCGCGCAACTCGGCAACCGCTTCAAGCACTGCGGGCGAACTTTGTATCACTGAGAACGACAAGGCCACAATATTGATGTTTTGCGCGCGGGCAGCCAATACAATGTCGTAGATGGGCGTTTGGGTACCCAGTGATACGCACTGAGCACCTTCCATTGAAAAAATGCATTCGGCCATCAGCAAACCCAAACCATGCAACTCGTTGGGAAGTGTGGTGAGCAGTACGCGTGGACCCTTTCGGGTGGAGGGAATGGTGTTCAATGCATTGCGCAGCACCACCTGAATGGTCTCGGTGTAAATGTGTTCTTCAAAAATTTCAAAGTATCCACGAGCCCAAGCATCGCCCACCATTGCATTCATGGGCGCCACGATTTCAACCACAAAACGGCGCAGACCCATAGTCAAGGCCAGGCGAGACATCGCCTGGCGGAATTCTTCTGCATCATGTCGCTTGATGAGCTCCATGTAGCCATTCAATTCGTCCAAGCTGTCTGGCGCCACGTTCATTCTCGAACCAGCGCTACTGACCTCTGCCAACTTGACGAGTTCGTCGATACTCAAACCAATGATTTTTCCGGGACGGTGACCGCCGTCGAGAAGCCTTTTGATGACTCGCAATTTCTCGACTTGATCGATGGAGTAAATACGCTCACCGAAGGAATCCCGGCCAGGTTGTGGGAAGTTGTAGCGCTTTTCCCAGACGCGCAGTGTGTCTTTGGGCAAGCCGGTGTCCCGCTCGACTGCTGCGATTGAAAATGAGGGTTGGCTTAAATCTGCACGCTCATTCATACCTGAACCTGACCACGGTGAAACTTCAACATCTTTGCTTTGTCCTAGACAAATTGACTTGCCACACTGAACGAATGATAATGGAACTCAAAGCCTGATTGCCAATCAAATTAACACATTGACTGAGATTTAACCACACATATAGAGACATTCAAGTGGATAATGCGCATTGTAAAGACAAGCATCTGTCTAGTCCAGTCCGGGTAAACCTTGGGCAGCGGGTTATGGCTGGCATGATTGCGGTGTTTGGCTTGTTGCTGTGGAACTCTGCACAGGCCAAGCCAGGCCAGCAATGCCCCGCTTTGCTGAACCACGAGTTTCCCAGACTTCAGGACGAGAAGGCGATTTCACTTTGCAACTTCAAGGGACAAGTCTTGTTGGTGGTCAATACGGCTAGCTTCTGCGGTTTTACCAGCCAGTATGAAGAACTCGAAAAAGTGCACAGCCAATACAAATCGAAAGGTTTTAGTGTCGTGGGCTTTCCATCAAGCGACTTCGGTAATCAAGAATACAAATCGAACAAGGAAATTGCGGCTTTTTGCAACAACACATTCGGAGTGAAGTTCCCGATGTTTGCAAAAACCGTGGTGAAAGGGGATGGGGCCAACCCTTTGTACAAGCAACTGGCCAACGCCAGCGGAGAACAACCCGGCTGGAATTTCCATAAATACCTGATCAATCGCAAGGGCGAAGTGGTCGGCACCTTCAAAAGCGGTGTCTCACCCACAAGCCCCCAGATTACCCAGGCAATTCGCCGTGCACTCGATGCACATCCAATCACAGAGCAGTAATTATTATTGGAGCGCTTCTTCATGAATGCACCGGACGGACTATTTTTACCTGACGAACAATCACGTGCAGACAAACGCAACATCGCCATTCAACGAGTGGGGGTGCGATCAATCAAGCACCCGATCATTGTGGAAACACTGGAAGGTCCACAGCCTTCGGTGGCCACGATTGATATGTCGGTGTTTTTGCCCAGCGATGTAAAGGGCACACACATGTCGCGCTTTCTCGAAATCCTGCAAACCCAGGAAAGTGCACTGACCCCCGTTGGCATGAAACAGATGATGAGGGACATGCTTCAACGCCTGGATTCAAACGCCGGCACCATCACGATGAAATTTCCTTACTTCGTGCGCAAGGTTGCGCCCGTGTCGGGTGTGGCTAGCCTGCTGGACTACGAGGTCACGTTGGAAGCTGACAACAATGGCTCGAATACAGACGTATTCATGACAGTGGTGGTACCCGTGACCAGCCTGTGCCCTTGCTCCAAGAAGATTTCCGAGTATGGTGCACATAACCAGCGCAGCCACATTACGATCCGCGCATTGGTGGCCGACGGCATCGCTGTTGAGGAACTGATTCGAATGGCCGAGGAATCGGCTTCTTGCGAACTTTGGGGCTTGTTGAAGCGTCCAGACGAGAAATATGTGACCGAGCGCGCCTACGACAACCCCAAGTTTGTTGAAGACCTGGTTCGTGATGTCGCGATTCGCCTGCGGGCCAACAAAAAGGTTTTGGCCTATCGAATTGAGAGTGAGAACTTCGAATCGATTCACAACCATTCAGCAGTGGCCTGGATCGAAGAAGACAAACGCAAACAAAATTAATCATTAACGCGGTTCTGGCTGGAAAAGCCAGAACCAGTTTCACTTACTGCAGTAATAAAAGGTTAGGATGTTAGTGAATACCCTTGCTTCTCTTAAACCCTGAGTACACATGACCAAGAATTCAAAAGATTTATTGCCCAGAGTCGCAATCGTGGGCGGAGGAATCTCTGGCCTCACGGCGGCTTACGCACTGCGAGACCATGCACACACCACCTTGTTTGAGGCCAACGATTACATTGGCGGCCATACGAATACGGTGGACATCGAGGTTGAAGGAACACAAGTCGCAGTGGACACGGGATTTCTGGTCTACAACGAAAGAACATATCCCAATCTGATTCGTTTGTTCGATGAGCTCGCTGTGGAGACCGTGGAATCGGACATGTCTTTTTCAGTGTGTTTGCCAGAGTTGAACATTGAATGGGCTGGCACAAACCTGAATACAGTGTTCGCGCAGCGCCGCAATTTGTTGCGCCCCCGTTTTATCCGCATGCTGCTGGATATTTTACGGTTCAACAAAGAGGCCACCGCCATGGTTGCTGATGCCGGGCGAGCCGCGCTATTCCAGAGCAAGGCAAAAATGCATTTGGGCGACTATCTGGTCGAGGAAAAGTACAGTGCAGAATTCCGCGACTGGTATCTGATTCCGATGGCTGCCGCCATTTGGTCTTGCCCCAGTGAACAAATGCTGGCCTTCCCATTGGCTACATTCATTCAGTTCTGTCACAACCACGGGTTGTTGCAAGTCAATGACAGACCCAAATGGTTCACCGTGAAAAATGGTGCCCGCAATTATGTGCAAAAAATATTGCCTTTCGTGGATGAGGTTCACAAGAACACACCAGTGCTTGAGGTAACCACTACGGGCGTGAAACCGATTGTAAAAACGCACCTGGGCGAGCGGGAATTTGACCAGGTAATCTTGGCCTGCCACAGCGATGAAGCGCTGGGAATGCTCAAAGGCAACGAGGCCCAGAAAGATCAGTTACAACACATCAAGTACCAAGCCAACGTGGCATACCTGCATACCGACGTGAAACTGATGCCCAAAACCCGAAGCACCTGGTCATCCTGGAATTATTTGAGTGATGTATTGAATCCCCAACCCAGTGTTTCTGTGACTTATTGGAGCAACTGCCTCCAACCACTGCCGGTAAAAAAACCGATCTTCGTCACGCTGAATCCGATTGTCCAGCCAGACGCAAATCAGGTGTTCAGGGAAATTCATTACTCACACCCTGTGTTTGACGTGCCTGCTGTTCAAGCCCAACAGGCTCTGGTCGAACTTCAGGGTCTGAACAATGTCTACCTGGCAGGGGCGTGGATGAAATATGGTTTTCACGAAGATGGCCATACGTCTGGCTTGAATGCGGCACGCACATTGATCGACAAGTTGACGAAAAGCAGACAAAAGGCGGCTTGATGGCGCAAAAGCGTTTTCAACTCAGCGAAGTAAAACTGGCCTGGGGCTTGGTGAAACATCATCGGGCACTTCCCAAAGCCAACGGCTTTTCCACGGGCGCCTGCTTTGTACGTCTTGTTTTTTCGACACAATCGGATTCAACTCCCAAGCACACTTACCCAGTGATTGACGGCAAAGGTTTGGTGTCCGTGTCAGCCCACAATTATGGCTTCGAAGCACACACACTCAAGTTTCCGGAGTTTGTCAGTCAGTTGGTGAGCAAGGTGGAATCGGAAACCGGCATGGCGCTGCAAGGTGATGTGCATTTGCACACTTTTCCCAAGGTATTGGGCTATGTGTTCAATCCAGTCAGCTTTTGGTATTTTCACGATGAAGCCCAGCACTGCCGTGTGGTGCTGTGCGAGGTGAACAACACCTTTGGTGAGCGACACTTTTACTTGCTAAACGCCCCGGACAGTCAAGCACCCATAAACAAAGGCATGTTACTGCACGCCAAAAAAGAGTTTCATGTCTCACCTTTTTTCCCGGTCTCGGGGCGTTATGAGTTCCGGTTTGTCAGCAGCGCGGAGCGTACCTTGGCGCGAATCAACTACTTTGAAGGTTCAATTCAGCAGCTCAGTACCAGCGTGAGCGGAGAACTGATGCATCCAGACACCCTGCTTTGGTGTAAAACCTTATTGAAATACGGTTGGTTTACATTGGCCGTAATTGCAAAAATTCATTGGCAAGCAGTGAAACTTCTGTTCAAAGGCGCGAAGTTTCACAGCAAGCCTGCCCCACCCCATCAAACAATTACGCAGACTGAACTCGAAGCATGACTCAAGCCATTACTTTTTCCCAGTTTCAACTGCCAAGCCACGCCCCCTCGTCGGCCCAGTGGACCCTGAAATTACTCACCAAACTCAAGAAAGGTCGCCTCGAGATTGTGACCCCCGAAGGTGTTCACCTGCTTTTTGGTGGAGAAGGAGACCAGCCAAGCGCGAAAATCAAATTGAATTCGTGGGCAGTTTGTCAACGAGCCTTGAAAGCAGGCGACATTGGTTTTGCCGAGGCCTATATCGCTGGCGAGTGGGAAACACAGGACATCGCTTCCGTTCTGGGCGTGTTTCTGGAAAACCGCAAAGCAGTTGAAACAGTCATCTATGGCAGCTTTCTGGGCAGCATCGCCTACAAAATCAAACACCTGCTGAACCGCAACACCAAGGCTCAGGCCAAGAAAAACATTCATGCCCATTACGACTTGGGTAATCCGTTTTATCAGCTCTGGCTAGACCCCACGATGACCTACTCCAGCGCGCTGTTCGATGGGGACACCAGCTTGAGCCTCGAGCAGGCCCAGCACGCCAAATACCAAGCCATGCTGAACTACCTTGCCCCCAAGGCGGGCGAGCAAGTCCTCGAAATTGGATGTGGATGGGGTGGTTTTGCAGAGAAGGCATGCGCAGCCGGCGCGAGTCTGGTGGGCCTGACATTGTCAACCGAACAACTGGCTTACGCCAAAGCACGCTTGGCAAAACAGGGCTTTGCTGAACAAGCCGACTTCCGCCTGCAGGATTATCGCGATTGTCGCGGTCAGTTCGACCACATTGCCTCGATTGAAATGTTTGAAGCGGTCGGTGAAGAATACTGGCCTGCTTACTTTCAGTCAGTGAATCGACTGCTGAAAAAAGGTGGCAAGGCTGCCATTCAAACCATTGTGATTCAGGACGAGTTGTTTGACCGCTACCGCAAAGGCACCGATTTCATTCAACAGTATATTTTCCCTGGTGGCATGTTGCCTTCACCTGCGAAGTTCAGAACCATGGCTGAAAAGCATGGTTTGCGTGTGGTGTCGGAAAAAGCGTTTGGAAAAGACTATGCTGAAACCTTGCGCCGCTGGCGAGTGCAATTCATGAAAACACTGGAACAGGTTAAAAACCAGGGCTTTGACGATCCATTTATTCGCACCTGGGAGTTTTATCTGGCCTACTGCGAAGCAGGGTTTGAATATGAAAGTACCGATGTGATCCAGTTTTACCTCGAGAAGGTGGAAAACCAATGAAGCTGTTTCAGGTTCAGTTTATTCAACATGCTTTGTTGTGTCTGGCTCTGCTGGGCACTACACCCCTGGCTGTGGCCAACAGCAATTTGAACGCGCCGCCCAAACAGGTTACGCAAACGATTGAAAATGCAAAACTCATGGGGTACGGCACCCTGCGTTGGTTCGGTCTGCGAGTGTATGACGGGCAGCTGTGGTCCAATGCTGATCCCGAGGGCTTCAATTACAAACGTGATCCGTCTTGGCTCGAACTGAAATATGCCCGCGACTTTGATGGAAGTGACATCGCGGAACGCAGCATCGATGAAATGGAAGAAATTGGTGCGGGCACTGAGGTGCAACGCCAGGGTTGGCTGGTAAAGCTCAACGAAATTTTTCCAGATGTAAAGAAAGGCCACACATTAAGCGCCTTGTTTGTTCCCGGCAAAAGTATTCAGTTTTTCCGCAACGGCCTGCCTTTGGCCAAAGTGGACGACCCTGAACTGGCCGAGGCATTCATGGGTATTTGGCTCGATCCAAAAACTTCTGCGCCTGAAATGCGCCGTGAATTGATTGGTTTGAAGCGCTGATCAGCGGCCACGCCGACATGACACAACAGCCCCGAACCAGCGCCAGGAATTTGCTGAACTATGGCCTTCTGGGCTGGGCCTTGGGCGCGGTGGCCGTGCCCATCTATATCCAGGTTCCCTACCTGTACTCCCGCATCTACGAAGTGCCATCAGCGTGGGTGGGGCTCATCTTGCTGTTGTCGCGCTTACTCGATGCAGTGCTGGACCCAGCCATTGGTCTGTGGGTTGATCGGCGAAGCTCGCAAGGAAATTCAGCCAACCCTGGCAATCGTTATGCCCTACCCCTGCTTCTGGCAGTGCCCTTGTTGTTATTGGGCATGGCGGGTGTATTTTTCCCGGTGGGCGATACACCCACCGAGTATGCTGCCAGCCTGATGGTGAGTTTGATCGTGGTACACCTTGGCTACAGCTTCGCCAGCATCGCCTACCAGGCTTGGGGAGCCGAACTGGGGCACACCGACAAGGAACGCTCAACCTATGTGGCAGTGCGTGAAGGTGTAGGTATTCTCGGTGTGGTGTTCGCCGTGTCACTGGCACTGGAAACCAATGCAGGACTGATATTCACCGTATTCGCAGTGATGTTGGTGTTGGGCATGTTTTTGCTGTTGAAGTTTTCCCCCAAACCCGACCGAACAGCGCAGCAAGCTGCAAGCCCGTTTGGCGAAACATTCAACAAGGTACAAGCTGGTGCGACCAGCGTGATCCGCAGAGGATTTGCTGACATTGTTCAACCTTTGCGTCGACGAAATTTTCGAAAATTGATGGGTGTCTTTTTGTGCAACGGCCTGGCCGCGGCACTGCCAGCCACTCTGGTGCCTTTTTATATGCGCGACCGCCTGGGGCTGGGCGATTCTGATCAATGGGTGCTTGCCGTGTACTTTTTGGTAGGCGCAGCTTCCACAGTATTCTGGGTGTGGTTGGCCAGCAAAATTGGTTTGGCGCGTTCATGGCTGTGGGGAATGGTGTTATCCATACCTGCCTTCATCATTGTGATTGTGCTGGGTGAAGGCGATCTGGCTGGCTATCTGTTTGTCTGTATTGTGACTGGTTTCGCGCTGGGCGCTGATTTGTCGCTGCCGGCGGCTCTGGTGGCCCGGCTGATTGAGGAAAACGGCGAACGAGGCAAAACAGAAGGCACTTACTTTGGGCTTTGGAACTGGGTGAATAAATTCAACCTGGCGCTGGCACCCAGCTTTGCGCTGGGTACATTGCAGTGGTTCAGCTATTCAGCAGACATGGCAAAGACCGAGTCTTACCAAAGCATGGGTTTGCTGCAACAACTGGCCACCGACCCGCTGCTGTGGGTTTACGCCTTGGTGCCCTGCGGCCTGAAACTGCTGGCCATCGTATTGCTGGGCCGCAGCGGCCTGGCCAGCCTGAACCGAAACACAAGTAACACCGCGATTGGGAGTACAGCATGATTGAAACAAAACACTGGGCACGCAAACTGCAAATGGCATTCCTCGCACTGGCAGGTGCGCTGGTTTTAACTGCCTGCGCGAGCCCGCAACCAGCCGACTACGCACAGGAAAAACCGGTGCTGGATTTGAAAGAGTATTTCAATGGCACCATCGATGCCTGGGGAGTGTTTCAAGACCGATCGGGCAAAGTGGTCAAGCGCTTCACTGTCGTCATGAAGTGCACATGGGATGGCAACACTGGTGTACTGGACGAGGACTTTACTTATTCCGATGGCACCACTCAAAAGCGTGTCTGGACCCTGAAAAAGGATGGCAACAAATACACGGGGACCGCAGGCGATGTGCTTGGCCAAGCCTATGGCGAAACTTCGGGCAATGCATTTCAATGGAAGTACACCATGCTGCTGCCAGTGGATGGTACGACCTACGAAGTGCAATTCGACGACTGGATGTACCAGATGGATGACAAGGTGATGCTCAACCGTGCCACCATGAGTAAATTCGGGATTGAATTGGGCGAAGTGCTGCTGAGCTTTCGCAAACGAGATTAAAAAGGAACCCGCATGAGCTTTAACCCGAAACTGACCCAGTGGCAAAACAAACGGGTGTGGCTGGTGGGCGCATCCACCGGCATTGGTGAAGCCTTGGCACGCCAGTTGGACCAGCTGGGCTGCAAGCAAATGTTGTCGGCTCGCAGTGCAGACAAACTGACCACCCTGGCTGGCGAGTTACAACATGCCACAGCGCTGCCCTTGGACATTACCCAACAAGCGGCGGTGAAAACCGCCTTCGACAATGTAATCGCCGCATGGGGTGGCGTGGATTTGATTGTGTTGATGGCGGGCACCTACTCGGAAATGTCAGTTGCTGAATTCGACATTGACAAGGTCAAACAACAAATCGATGTCAACCTGAACGGCACCATGTATGTACTGGCCAACACACTGCCCAAGCTGCTTGAACAAAAGTCAGGCCACCTGGCGATTGTGTCAAGCGTGGCAGGGTATCGAGGTTTACCAAATTCACTGGCCTATGGCCCTACCAAAGCAGCATTGATCAACCTGGCCGAGGCCTTGCATGTGGAGTTACAGCCTCACCATGTGGGCGTCAGTGTCGTCAACCCAGGCTTTGTGGACACTCCGCTGACCCGCAAAAACACTTTTCCAATGCCGTTTTTAATCACCGCAGAAAAAGCGGCGCAGGAAATTATTACAGGCCTTGAGAAGGGAGAGTTTGAAATCCATTTCCCCAAGGCATTCACGCGCACCCTGCGCACCCTGCGCATACTTCCTTATTCACTGTACTTTGCTGCAGTGCGAAAACTGACCGCCAACAAAAACAAAGCGGAACTGGGCCATGAACAAAGCAAGTAACAGCACCGGGAAAACAGGCGGCCTTGCACCGCTGGATCGTCAGCAATTGTCTGAACCTTTGCGCAGACTAATCGATTTTTTTGAGCACCTGACCGAGCACACCGTAGCCGACATGCCCAGGTTTTATGCAGACAACGCTTACTTCAAAGACCCGTTCAATGAAGTAAACCGGGTGGAGGACATCGCGCGAATCTTTGGCGAGATGTTCCATCAGGTCAACAACCCTCGCTTTGTGGTGCACACCGCATTTCAATCGGGTCAACAGGTATTCATGGCTTGGGACTTTCTGTTCGAGATGAAACGTTTCAAAGTGGGGCAAGTGCAGTGCATCAAAGGCTCATCTCACCTGCAATTGAACCAAAACGGGCTTGTTCAGTCACATAGGGACTATTGGGACACGGCTGAAGAGCTGTATGAAAAGATCCCGGTGCTGGGAGGACTGATGCGCTGGTTGAAAAAGCAGGCCGGCTAAAAGAGCCTGAATCAGGAAGGATTCGGCGTACACATGTGCACATAAATGCCTTGTGTCACCAAATCTTCATGCGCTTCATGACATGTCTTGTTAAAATCACAAAGTTCAATCTATTCAGTGAAGGTGGAGCAACATGTTGTATCCAGAGTTATTCAGGTCATTGGAATCCGTTCGTTGGAACATGGAAAAAGACATCAACTGGGACCAGTTTGACGCCTCCAAGTTGTCTGAAGAACAGGCCCAAACCATCAAAATGAACGCCATTACCGAGTGGTCTGCCTTGCCTGCCACGGAAATGTTCTTGCGTGACAACAAACACGACAGTGACTTCTCGGCCTTCATGTCCATCTGGTTTTTTGAAGAGCAAAAGCACTCACTGGTGTTGATGGAGTATCTGCGCCGTTTCCGCCCCGACTTGCTGCCCACCGAAGAAGAATTGCATGCCGTTCGCTTTGAATTCGATCCGGCACCCCCCCTGGAAACACTGATGCTGCATTTTTGCGGTGAAATTCGGCTGAACCACTGGTACCGTTGCGCCTCCGATTGGCACACTGAGCCTGTCATCAAACAAATTTACAAAATCATTTCGCATGATGAAGCACGCCACGGTGGTGCTTACCTGCGTTACATGAAAAAAGCATTGGTTGAAGTGGGTGATGGTGCACGTGCTGCTTTCAGCAAAATTGGCGTGCTCATGGCGTCAGCCCGCCGCACCCAAAAGCCCCTGCATCCCACCAATTTGCACGTGAACAAAGACCTGTTTCCAAACGACACAGTGCAAAGTCGACTGCCCGATCCAGATTGGCTTGAAAACTGGCTGGATGGCCAGATTCGCTTCGATGCCGATTGGGAAAAGAAGGTGGTTGACCGCATTTTGCACAACATGAGCCTGCTGTTTGAACGCACATTTGAATCGGTACAAGACTTGAACCGCTACCGAAAGGAAGTGATGGCGCGCCTGGGTACCAACGACACCCCGGTGGGCAATGCAGCCTGATTGATTGGTTAAACATGACAACAACTGGAAAACCGGCCCGCTTTGAGAAAAAAGTGTGCCATCCCGCCGAGCTTGCCGAGCGCGCAAAACAACTTAAAGGCCCCGTGGTGTTTACCAACGGGGTTTTTGATTTGTTGCACCGTGGACATGTGACTTACCTTGACCAGGCAGCACAAGAGGGTCAAAGCCTGATCGTGGCAGTCAATTCCGACGAATCAGTCAAACGTCTTGGCAAAGGCCCAGACCGCCCCATCAACACCCAAATTGACCGCATGCATGTGCTGGCTGCACTGGAGTGTGTGACCTTGGTCACTTACTTTGAAGAGGACACACCTTTGAACGCCATTCTTGCAGCACGCCCGGATGTGCTGGTGAAAGGTGGCGATTGGCCGGTGGAGAAAATGGTGGGGGCCAAAGAGGTTCAAGGCTGGGGAGGCACTGCGCTGTCAATCGCATTTGAACATGAGCGCAGCACCACCGCCACGCTCGAGAAAATCCGCAAACTTTAATGCTGGTTGACGGGGGTCACACTTGCCTGTGCAAATTGCTCCGGCAGGCTGGCCACGTGCAACGTGGTAGTGGGGAAAGCAATTTCAGCGCCGTGCTGCTGAATAATTTCGGCGATTTTCAGTAATACATCCTGCTTCACCTCATGGTATTTCACCCAAACTGTGGTTTTCGTAAAGGTATACACCATCAGGTTCACGCTTGAGTCTGCAAACTGGTTCAGGTTCACAATCAGGGTTTGATTGTCGTCAATTTCGGCATGCTCAATCAACATCCGCTTGACCGCGTCTGCAATGCTGCGCACCTGTCGCAAGTCTTCATAACGTACGCCGATTGTTTCCTGAATTCGACGGTGTGTCATCCGCGACGGATTCTCCAGTGAAATGGTGCTGAAAGTGGCATTGGGCACGTACAGTGGGCGCTTGTCAAAAGTACGTATGCGCGTGAGTCGCCAGCCAATGTGTTCGACGGTGCCCTCGATGTTCTTGTCAGGTGACCGCACCCAGTCGCCCACGACAAAGGGGCGATCCATGTACACGGTGAGGCCACCGAAAAAATTCGCCAGCAAATCTTTCGCAGCAAAACCCACTGCAATGCCACCCACACCACCAAACGCCAGCACACCAGAAATACTGAACCCGAGGTTTTGAAGAATCACCAAAGTAGCAGTGATCACAATAGAGGCGCGAAGCAACTTGCCAATCGCACTGGCTGTGGTGGCATCAAGCGGTTCTTTCACTCTATCCGGGCTTTGAAGTGCAAGTTCGAATCGTTTGGCCAAGCCAAACAAGAACCAGGTAATCAGCACAATCACACCCACCCTGCGAACAGGGTCGATCAACTCAAAAACTTCGGCGTTGCTTGCAGTGTGTGTAATTTTGGCGGCCCAGGAAATACCCAACAACCAGATCAGAATTTTCAACGGTTTGCGGGCACTTTCCAGGAACACGTCATCCCAGGGATTGTTTGATCTTTCTGCGAATCGACCCAAGCGATTGAAAACCAATCCCACGGTGTAGCTGACCAGCAGAGTGAGAAACACCACCATGAAAACCTGATAAACCCAGGTGTTGTAGGCAAAAACATGGCTGGGCAGACCCAAGTCGATAAGCCATTCTCGCAGGCTGGAAAAATTCATGACTACGTTTTGTTGATATCTGAAAGGGACAGTGTAGAGAACCTGAACAACAAAAATGCCCCGACAGGGGCATTTTTGAATACAGCGTTTCAGGAAACTGAATTGGGAGCCGAATTACTTCTTGTCAGCTTTCAGCTTGCCGCCAGCCTTCACATCGGCTTTCACATCTGCTTTGGCTTTCACATCCGCAGCGGATTCAATTTGACCCGTACGCTTGCCTACTTCGCCTTTGGCTTCAGAATGCAAGGCACCTGCTTCGCTGCGCATTTCATCGCCTTGAGACTTGGCGCCTTTCACGGCTGCACTGGACTTGCCTTTCAAATCAGCATCGGCGTTTGCATTGGCATCGGCCTTGGCTTTGGCGTCTGCATTCAAGGAAACACCGGGCACTTCAGCTTTCACGCCGACGCCGGTGTTCACACCCAGGCCTACCGCCATGGCGGAGGCAGAGAACATCAGGGCACTGCTGAGCACGGCAAGTTTCAATGTATTTTTATTCATGATAAAAGTCCCCTTTCGAATGTTGTTTGGGAACCCAGATAACGGTCATGTGGCCTGGCCGGTTGACGGCTTTTTCCAGAACTCGCTTTTGGCCACAACCGGGTCGGGCTCGGGCCAAGCCAGGCCCATGCGCTCGAGCGTACCGACCAAAATTTCAGCCACCAACATGTTCCGGAATCCTTTGTGATCAGCGGGAATGATCCACCAAGGCGCCTGCTTGGTGCAGGTTTTCTCCAGCACTTGTTCATAGGCATTGGCATACATGCTGTAGTTTTCACCACAGTGAAGGTCTTTTTCAGTCAACTTCCAGCGTTTGTCAGGAGTTTCCCAACGTTCGATCATGCGCTGGTGCTGTTCTTCACGGGAAATATTCAAGAATATCTTCAAGACCGTGGTGCCGGTCTCGACCAATAAGCGCTCAAAGTCATTGGCCTGACGAATGCGCTCCTCAATCCAGTTGCTCGACACATTGTCCTGAATAATCGGCATGATGATGCCGTCGTAATGAGAGCGGTTAAAAATCACGGATTGGCCCGCGCCAGGCACGTGCGGATGAACCCGCCACAAAAAATCATGGGCTGCTTCTTGCTCAGAGGGTTCTTTGAAAGACACCATGCGCAAAGCCATGGGGTGCACTGAACGCATGATGGCTCGGGCTGCGCCGTCCTTGCCAGCGGTGTCCATGCCTTGCAAAATCACCAACAGCTTGTGCTCACCCTGAGCGTACAGGCAGGTCAGCAAGTGATTGAGTCGTTCTGACAATTGATCAACCCGCTCGTGCATGTCTTCCTTGGAAGGCATGTCACCATATCGCGTAGGCCATTGTCGCAAGCGAACTGCCTTGCCGTTGACCATGCAGGCCTGGCCTAAAATTTCCCACTGGCTCTCGGGCACCAAAGCATCCGGTAACACTTTTTCAGAGCGCTTGGTTTCCTTGCGTTTGGTGACTTTGGTGTCAGGTTTGTTGTCTGCTTTGGTCATGCTGATCCAGGTTGTGCTTGTTTTCCACGGACTTTTGAATCTCGAACCGCACTTGTTCAAATGATTGGGCACGAACCTGACCGAATCCTTTCACCTGATTGAACAGGTCAAGAAGATGATCGATCTGTTTGCTGTGCTGCAACATTGAAGGATTATTGTGCATCAGTTCCAACCATGTTTCAAACCAACTCACCAGTAAAGTCTGGTTTTTCCGCTCTAAACTTCCTCTAAATGGATCGAATATCGTGTTTCGCAAGTGGCGCAAAGCCGCCAAGGCCTTGAGCACCGGGTAAATCCAGGGACCCAGCCTGATTTTCCGTGGTCGGCTGCCGTGCCCCGCCAGCCAAGTGGGGGCAAAGTGAAAATACAACTTCGCATCCGGTTCAAATTGCGACATGGTCTGCTGTTTCCACTCGGGGTTGGTGTGCAGGCGGGCCACCTCAAACTCGTCTTTGAAAGCCAGTAATTTGAAGTAGGTGCTGCAAAGGCGCATCCACTGGTGCTTCAAACCAAGCGCCTCAAACCCGGTACGCAAGGGCAACACCCTGGCATTGAAGCGCTTGGCCAGTTGACTGTTTTGATAGTGCTTCAATTCATTTTGATAACGCCCCAATTTCTCGTCATCGCTTTCGAGCGGACCAGCGGGTGTCAGGTTCTTCTCCAGCATCTGCTCAAGCAAACCGGGATTTGACACCACCACCCGGCCAGCATCGAAGGCCTGCAGGTTTTCATTCACCTTCACACCATTGAGTTCGATGGCTTTGCGCAAAGCGGCGAGATGCAAGGGCAAACAACCGCGTTGCCAGGCGGCGCCCAGCAGCAGTGCATTGGCATACACGGTATCGCCAAACAGCCTCTGGGCCAACCACTGGGCCCGAATCGGCGTGTAACGCTGCCCGGGATCATTCAGGGCCCGTGCAATATCCGAATGCATTTGTTCAACCGGCGCGCACCAATCGCGTTGGGCAATGAAATCGGCAGTAGGAGGCGTGTCCGTGTTCACCACTGCAAATGCTGCGCCATTGAGTAGTTCCAATGTTTTCTCATGGGCAGACACCACCAGGTCGCCGCCAATCATCAGGTCAGCCTCGCCCACCGGAATTTTGGAAGATGCCAAAGCGTAGCCCGCCGGTGCAAACTGCACATGTGAAAACACGGCACCACCCTTTTGCGCCAACCCGGCCATGTCCAGTGCCAAGGCCTCCATACCCTGCAAATGCGCGGCCATGCCCAGCCATGCACCGATCGTGACTACGCCAGTGCCGCCGACACCGTTGATCAAGACTGCGTAGCGTTGTTCCAGTTCATCGGGATGAACCTTAAATTCAGGCTCAAGCAGGCTGGCGAAGGCTTTGGCCAGTGCGCTGTGGTGCATTGAAGTCTCGGGCTTTCGCAACTCCCCACCCTCCACCGTCACCAGGCTCGGGCAAAGCCCTTCAAGGCAGCTGTAGTCTTTGTTACAGGTGGATTGGTTAATGGTGCGCTTGACCCCCCAGGGCGTTGATATGGGTTCAATCGACAAACAATTTGAATGTTTGGAGCAGTCACCGCAGCCCTCACATACCCGGGGGTTAATCAACACGCGCTTGGCCGGGTTTGGAAACTGCAATTGGCCTGTGACCGGGTCGGTGCGCTTGCGCCTGCGTCGCTTTTCCGAGGCACAGGTTTGCTCGTACACCAGTACTGTGGTGCCCTTGATTTCCCGCAGCAATCTTTGCACGGTGTCCATATCGCGGCGGTGGAACACTTCAATGCCCTCGGCTTTGGGATCATCTGGCAAGTCGCGCAAATGCAAGGCGGGGTTGTCGCTGACAATGACGATTTTGGCCACACCCTCAGCGGCCAACTGACGTGTCAATTGCGGTACCGTAAGCGTGCCGTCAAGGTGTTGTCCGCCCGTCATGGCCACGGCGTCGTTGTACAGCAACTTGTAGGTGATATTCACGCCTGCGGAAACGCTGGCCCGAATAGCCAGAATACCCGAGTGGAAATAAGTGCCATCGCCCAGGTTGGCAAACACATGCTGGGTCTGTGTAAAAGGCGCCTGCCCTATCCAGGGTACGCCCTCACCGCCCATCTGTGTATAGGTTTGGGTGTTGCGGTCCATCCAGACAGCCATGTAATGGCATCCAATGCCGGCCATGGCCCGGCTGCCATCAGGTACCTTTGTCGAAGTGTTGTGCGGGCACCCCGAGCAAAAATACGGTTTGCGCTCGACAGGCGGGTGTGCTGAATGCCCCACCTCATGACTGCGCGCGATGGTGGCAATCCGTTGATCAATCAATGTTTTGATATCGGCAGGCAACTGCATGTGTCGCAGGCGTTTGGCAATGGCCTGGGCAATCAAAGCCGGGTCCAGCTCGTAGTGGCTGGGCAGCAGCCAGTTGCCTTGAGGCAATGACCATTCCCCGCCTTCGCGACCGTCCTCCGACAGCCTTTCGTCAAACTTGCCATACACCTTGGGGCGTACATCCTCGCGCCATGCGTAGAGTTCCTCTTTAATCTGGTACTCCACCCACTGGCGTTTCTCTTCAATCACGAGAATTTCCTGCAGTCCCTCGGCGAACTCCCGGATGCCCACCGCATCCAGCGGCCACACCATGCCCACCTTGTAAACCCGTAAACCCATTTCGGCACAGCGCTGAGGGTTTAATCCCAGATCATTCAAGGCCTGCAAAGTATCCTGAAATGCTTTGCCGGTGGCCACGATGCCAAAACGTGCCTTGGGCGAATCAATCACTGTTTTATTAATGCCATTGGCCCTGCAAAAAGCCAGCGCCGCATACAACTTGTGATCCAGCAATCGGGCTTCCTGCGCCAAGGCAGTGTCGGGCCATCGAATGTTCAAACCACCTTCGGGCATGTCGAAATCAGTGGGCAATACAAACTGGTGTCGGTCGGGGTCAATATCCACAGTGGCCGAACACTCCACCACATCGGCCACTGCCTTCATGCCAACCCAAACACCGGCGTAGCGACTCATCGCATACCCAAATACACCGAAGTCGAGAATTTCCTGCACGTTGCTTGGAAACAGCACCGGAATCATGGCCGCTTTCAGCACATGGTCCGACTGGTGTGGCAAGGTGGAGCTTTTGGCGGCATGATCATCACCGGCCACCAGCAACACACCACCGTGTTTCGATGTGCCTGCGGCATTGGCATGCTTGAATACGTCAAGGCTTCGATCAACGCCCGGCCCTTTGCCGTACCAAAGGCCAAACACACCGTCGACCGTAGCGCCCTGAAAGAGGTTGAGTTGCTGGCTACCCCACACTGCAGTGGCGGCAAGATCTTCATTTACGCCCGCTTGAAAATGTATATTTGCAGGCTTCAGGAACTGTTTTGCCGCCCAAAAAGCCTGGTCTACACCACCCAACGGCGAACCGCGATAACCCGACGCAAATCCACCTGTGTTCAAACCATTCATGCGGTCCAGTTGGGACTGAAGCAGCATCAGGCGCACCAGCGCTTGCGTGCCTGTGAGGAAAATTTTTCCGTGAGAGAGTGTGTACTTGTCACTGAGCGTGACTGCGCGGTACAGCGGGTACTGAGGGGCATTCATGACCACTTTCCTCCACGAAACGGATGAGTTTGCGCGAGTGCGAGGTGCCTTGTAACTGCCTTGTGAGCAACACGAGGCTCTAGTTGAGTGTTACACAGAGCCCGTGAGCGTTCAAGCCCCTTGATCGGGTTGAATGTCCTTTACATTGTCCACATTGAACATTTCCTCGGGCCGTGGATAACTTTTCTTGTTTTTGCGGGCCGGTAATTTTTCACCAGAAAACATTTCAACAGCGGTGCGCGCCACTTCTTTGGTATCCAGCGCTGCATAGGCCGACACCACTGCGGCCCCAGCCAAAGGCACAATCCGGGATGCGGTGCGCTTGGCCACTCGCTCAAACACCACCTGCCCAATCTGTTTGGTGACCCTTACTGCGACGTCCCGGCTGCCACTTCGCGTAAAGCGGTCAATCAAATCAAGGACCGACTTCCCTGTTTTTTCCTCATGCTCCAGCGGGATTGATCTTTCGTATTCGCGCACGGCGGTGCCCGCCACGTGACTAAAAAGACAAGTCATCAATTCCTGTTCTGTCAGCGGCTTCTTGTGGCCAAATGCCACGGCAATGTCAGCCACCATCTGCGCCTGGATGCGCCAAACGATCACAAGGTCAGGCAGCACGGTAAGCATTCCCAAAGGGCCGACTGGCAAAGCAAGGCTGCCCGACACAGCCGCAGCCTTCGCGCAGGCTTTTTGCGTAATCTCTTTCGAGCGCTCATACGGACGTTTGGCCTTGCCAGGCTCTTTGGAAACGGGCACCCCACCAGTGACCAAACCGATTACAGCGTGGAGGGGCCCCATTAGGGCTCTGGGTAAATTGGTCTTTTGCATGAATAATTCACCAAAGGCAAATTGTTTCTAATGGTACTAATCAACAAGTCACAGACTTGGTTTACTATCGTAACTCACAAGGAGTAATCAGTTTGGGGGTAATTCCCTAGGAATGCTGTGGCCCTTGGGATCAAAATTGCGAATAGACGGTGCATTTCACAGTCTGATTGTGGTTTTGATCCATTTGGAGTACCCCTAATATGGGGGAATTCGACCTAGAGTTCGATGTTTTCACACAGGAGTGAATCTCATGAGCAAAGCAGCAAACAAGCAGTTGGTTTTGAAACGTAAGGAAGACGGTGCCTCCTTGATCGAGTACGCAGTAATCGCGGCCTTGGTAGTAGCGCTGGCAGTGGCTGGTTTTAGCGTGCTAGGCGATGGTCTGGGAGATGCGTTCAGCGCTATCAGCAATATGTTGACTGGTTCTGCTGGCGAAATTAGCGATTAATGTGAACAGCCGCTGGGCCAACCAAAAAATGAAACTCATATTTGGGAACCGAACAAACCAAAATGGAGCTCAGCTAGTTGAGCTGGCGCTTATGCTGCCAGTGATCCTAACTGTAATTTTCGCTATCGTAGGCTATAGCTTGTTATTTATGGTTCAACACACGCTTAGCTCAGCCGTTTCTCAGGCTGCGCGAAGCGTGGCTGTTGCAGGTAGTATAGCCGACCCGGAGGCGGCAGCAAGGCAACTTTTATTTGATGCCTTGCCCAGTGCCATGTACCCGGCAGGCTTTAGTTTTTCGACCGACCAATTGGCCGGTGCAGCAGATTGTGGCAACGCCTTGGGCGCGGGCACCAACCCAGCCCTCAGTTGCCTGGAATTTCGGGGAGTTTTTAATACTTCCGAGAATCCGTTTTTGTCCAACATTCCTTTTGCAGATACTTTTTTTCCAGAACAACTCAGCGCCAGCGCTGTGGTTCTGTACCAGAACACCGACGCACTGTAATTTCTTCCGGGGGCCCTTCGCGACATGTCAGGAAAAACAAAAATATTCGCACTGCTGCTATTGGGAATCGGATTGATTTTCATGGTGATGGCTTTTCTATCTGGCCAAAACGTGAAGAAAGGTGGGGAAGCCATCAAAACCGAACTTGAGCGTTTTCCGGTGGTGGTCAGCGCAGTTGAAATTCAGTTTGGCAAGCCTGTTACCCCCGAGATGCTGAAGGTGGAAAAATTTGCAATTGCACCCAGCGGTGCATTTACCGACATCGGCGATGTAATCGGCAAAAAACCGTTGTTCAACATTGGCAAAGGTTTGCCAGTGACCAATCAATACTTTGAATCTGGCGCTGTGGCTGCTGAAGTGCGTGAAGGCTACCGTGCTTTTGCCTTGCGCCTTGATGAAAACAACGTGGCCACTGCCAAGATTAAGGCGGGTGATTATGTTGATGTGTTCTCGATTTTCAAATCCAACAGCCGCGATATTGAAGAAACAATTTCAAGACTGATCATGCCCAAGCTGCGTGTTCTGTCTGTGGGCTCTCAACTGGTCAATGCACCAGAAGCAACGAATGCGGCCAATGAAAAAGACGTGAACAATCGCCCTGTGCGCTTGAAAGCCATGATGGTGGAAGTGCCTACCGCAGACATTAACGCGCTGGCCATTGCACAAACCCAAGGCGAGTTGTTTGTGGTGTTGCGCAGCCCCGACGAAGAAGAACTGCCTGACATGAGCAAGTACCCTCAACCGGACACTGTATTGAAGCCTGTTCCAATCAAAGGCCCTGATGGCAAAGTACTGAAGGTGCAACCTCCAATTGAGCTGAGTCCAAGTGACAAAGCATTTGCGGGAACCTCGTTGGGCAACACAGTGCTGCCAGGCAGCGGCAACACCAAAGACAACAAGAAACCCGCGCAAACTACTCAACGCACGGCCGAACCGGCAACCGTTGAAGTCATTCGCGGCGGTGAAACAACCCGGGAAACAGCGCGATGAACAAGAACAACATCACTTTGAAAAGCATGGTCGCAGCAATTTCATTGGTGGCCTGCGCAGGGCTGATCAGCCCCCAGGTGGCTGTGGGGCAAACCCCTGCAGCACCCAGCAGCGCAGTACCTTTTGTGCTCACCTTGAGCACCGGTTTTCAGAAAGTAATTAGCTTGCCCGGAATACCGGCACGGGTGTCGATTGGAGACCCCAGCATTGCGTCGGTCACTGTGCTTAAACCCACCGACCGCGGTGGCAAAAATGCGGGTGTGCTGGTCACTGGTTTGAAAACAGGTTCCACGTCGCTGCTGATTTGGGACCGCGGTGCCAGCATGGCGCGGGTGATCACTGTGGCAGTCACCGGCAAGGCCGCTGAAACCATTTCTACCTTGAAAGACTTGAATCTTGAAACCGAAGGGCAGGTGTTGAAACTTTCAGGCTCAACACCGAATGTGAGCACCTATCAGCAAGCGCGCGAGAGTTTGATCAAGCCCGGTAGTGACGGCAAACCTGCTGAACTGATTGACCAAGCCACCATCCAAACATCAGGCACAGTGCAAGTGGATGTGAAGGTGGTTGAATTCACCCGCAGTGAACTTCAGCGGCTTGGCATCAATTTAACCGGCCAATTCAACGGTGGGGAGTTCACCTATCAGATCGCAAACCCTGGTGCTTCAGGCGGGTCAGTTGCCAACGCATTTGGATTAACCTTAAGCAACTTGGCTGGCGACCTGACTGCCAACCTGAATATTCTCCAAGCCGATGGCTATGCCAAAGTTCTCGCCGAACCTTCATTGATCGCCCAATCGGGCCAGGATGCATCATTTCTGGCGGGTGGCGAGATTCCAATTCCCGTGCCCTCCGGCAACGGAACTATTGGTATTGAATACAAAAAGTTTGGTGTGGGTTTAAGTTTCACACCCACCATTTTGTCGAACAAAACAATTGCCTTGAAAGTGTCACCCGAAGTCAGCGATCTCGACTTCTCTCGCGGCACCTCCATTCAAGGTGTGCTGGTTCCCGCCATTTTGACTCGCCGTGCAAGCACGACCGTTGAACTGGGCGAAAACCAAAGCTTTGTCATCGGCGGCTTGATCAGTCGAAACATTATTGCAAACGCCAACCGTGTGCCTTGGTTGTCTGAAATTCCGATTCTGGGTGCCTTCTTCAAGGGCAACACCTACAGCCGGGAAGACAAGGAATTGCTGATTATTGTGACACCACGATTTGTAAAACCCCGTGCAGCAGACGCACCCGCTTTGGCCCTGCCCGGTCAAAACGTGGGTATGCGCCCGCGCAGCGTGTGGGGCCAACTTTTCCTGCCTTCGGCAAAAGAGCCTGTTCCTGGCTTCACCACCAATTAAGGGGAATTAGCGATGCAACAAAGCATGCCCCGAATATTGTTTATCAGTGGGTCTGACGCCAATTGGCTATGGCTGTCTGACGCGGTGGGTGACCGTTTCATGTTGGTGCGTGAATCAGGCACCTTCAGTGAAATTGCCAAACGTGTTGGCCTGGTATCGCCAAGCATGGCGGTGGTGGATTACTCGCCTCAAGTGGGCCTGGACGCCAGCCTGATCGTCAAAGAATTGCGCGAACTTGCACCCGACTTACCGGTGGTGGCCATGGGTTCGAAAGACTCCACCGAAGACGTGGTCAATGCCTTGCGCTCGGGTGTGAAAGACTTTTTAAGCCTTGATTCAAGCGCTGGCGAAGTTACAAAAATTCTGACAGGCGTGGTTGAAAAAGCACCCAAGCAAAGCAATGAACGCAAGGGGTACGCCTTGGTGGTACTGGGTGGACGGCAAGGCGTGGGCTCCACCACACTGGCCGTCAACCTGGCCGTACAACTGGCCAAGCACAACAAAGACAGCACTTTGTTATTGGATTTTGGTTTGCCCCTGGGCGATGGCCTGGTGCACCTTCCTGCGGAAGACAAACAGGGCGCAATGGACTTTGTAGAATGCGTGCGCAACCTGAAACGCTTTGATGCCACCCTCGCGAAGACCGCCTTTCGTCGTAACAATGCAACCGGCGTTGCGATACTTTCACTGCCACGAAACCTGGCAGACCTTCGGGATATTTCCGCATCCGATGCTCTGAAATTTTTGAATCTGATCAAATCATTTTTCGAGAATATTGTGATTGATTTGTGCGGGTTTTCGAACATTGAATTTGTGGCCAGCCTGTTGCGAAGCGCCGATGCCACCATGGTGCTTACACCACAGTCGGTGCCGGGCATTGTGACCGCCGCCGAGTTGATCAAAAGCCTGAACGACAAAGGCATTGCTACTCAGACATTTGATTTGGTGGTGACGCCCTATCACAAAGATGTGGCATTGGACGCAGACTCGATTGCCAAGAAACTGAACATTGAAACAGTACACACGCTGCCCGACCGACGCGCACCGTTGATCAACGCGGTCAATGGCGGCCAGGTGTTGTCTGCAGCCGATTCAAAAGACCCGTATGCCAAAGCAGTGGCCCAGTTGCTCGACAAAGTGAATGCCAACCGCAAACACCAAGACGGCCAGGGCAGCCTTGCCAGCACCTTCAAAAAATGGTTTAACAAATGAGTGAGATCATTTTCGGCCAGGAAGCGCCGCCCCCAAAGCCCAAGGAGCCCGAGCATCTGGTCGGTTCCGTGTCCAACACTGCGAACGCCCTTGAAGACGTGCAGTTTGCGACAACCAAAGTCAGCGACATGGACTCTGCCGTGCTCGCGGACGTGAAGGAGATGGCCCATGAACACATTTTGGCCATCATCGAAAAGAAAGGCGCCACCTTTGCCAAAATGGACAACAGCGCCCTTGAAAAATTCATTCAAGGTGAAGTGCAAAGCCTGATTTATGGCAAGCAGATCCCGCTGAACGATTCTGAAGTGGCCTTCGTCGCCGACTCGCTGTACAAAGAAATTGCGGGCTTTGGTCCATTGGAAGACCTGCTGGCAGACCCCAACGTTGAAGATGTGATGATCAACGGCTACAAGGACGTGTATGTGTCCAAAATGGGTCGCATGGAACGTGTGCAGGCCCGCTTTGTCGACAATGCTCACCTTTTGAGAATTGTTCGACGCATTCTGGCACCGCTGGGCCGCCGGCTCGACGAATCCAGCCCCATGGTAGACGCCCGTCTGCCCGATGGAAGCCGGATCAACGTCATCATTTCCCCACTGGCTCGCGATGGCGTGGTGGTGTCCATTCGTAAATTCAGAAGCACGCCACTGCGCGCAGAAGACCTGATGGGTTTGGGCACTTTCGATTCGCGCGTCTATGAACTGATGCAAGAGGCTGTTCGCAAACGCTGCAACCTGGTGGTCAGTGGTGCTACGTCCACAGGCAAGACGTCCATGTTGAACGTACTCGCGGAATTTATTCCACCCGGCGAGCGTTTGATTACGATTGAAGACACCGCTGAATTGCAGTTGAACCACCACCATGTGGTTCGCCTGGAAAGCCGTCCGGGTGGGCACGAAGGTGCCGGCGCGATTTCAATTCGCGACCTGGTCAAGAACAGCTTGCGTATGCGCCCTGACCGCGTGGTAGTGGGAGAGGTGCGCGGCGCTGAAGTACTCGACATGTTGCAGGCCATGAGCACGGGTCACGATGGCTCCATGGGCACCATTCACGCCTCAACACCTCGCGATTGTTTGCACAGGCTTGAAATGTTGTCCGGCTTTGCGGGCTTTACAGGCAATGAAATGAGTTTGCGCAGGCAAATTGCGTCGGCACTTGATCTGATTGTTCAGATTGTTCGCTTGCCCTCGGGCAAACGCCGCATTTACAGCATTACGGAAGTGGCTGGCATTGTGGATGACAATATTTTGCTTCAAGACCTGTATCGCCATGAAAGCCGACTCGGACCCGATGGCCAGGAACTGGACAACTGGGTACCCGTGGTGCCCTACCCCAAAAACCCGAAAATCTCGCACATTCGCCTGACATGACATTCGGACTGATCGCTGCTGCCTTGGTATTCATCTCTCTGGCCCTGCTGTTGCTGGGCCGCGGTGCTGAAGAACAAAACCGCAAACTGGCAGAAAGCCGACTGGATGTAGCCCTGAGCAAGTCCCGCGATCCATTGGCGCTGGAAAAAGACCCCCTGCGCAAAAAATACATTCCGCAATGGATCACAGACAGCCTGATTTCTGCAGGTCTCACCATTGATCGGACACTGGGTATTCGCGTGGCGATGGTTACACTGATACCCGCGCTGGCTGCCTTCGTTTTCCGGGGTGCGGCAAGCGCAACTGGCGCGCTGATTCTCGCCATTCTGGGCGTTGCGGCCTACGTGCTGTATCGCCAGCGCAAACGCAGACTGCAAATGTTGAGTCAGCTGCCCAACTTTCTGGACGGTGTAGTCAGGGTCAGCGCAGTGGGTTACAGCCTGACCGTGTCATTCAACACCGCCCTTGAAAATGCCGAGCAACCCCTGAAAGAAGCCCTGGGCCTTGCTGTTCAAATGCAGTATGCCGGCCTGGAACTTGACCAAGCGATGCACCGCCTGGCGCGCGTTTATGGTTTGAGCGAATTCAAGCTGATTGCCTCCGTTGTTGCACTGGCGTTGAACTACGGTGGCAAAAGCGATATTTTGCTGGGCCGCCTGGCGCAATACCTGCGTGACCGCGAACAACACCATCAGGAAATGCTGGCGATGTCGTCGGAGGCTCGAATGTCTGCGGTGTTCATGTGCTGCCTGACGCCTGCTTTGGCCGGCATTATTCTGACGCTGAACCCGGCCTACCTGGGCACGATGTGGAATGACGACACAGGTCGCATGCTGCTGTTCGTCGCCGGGATATTGCAAATCGCTGGCGCTGCGATCATCTATCGCATGGTCAAGAGCATCTGAGGGCGCCCACATGGACATGAACACATTACTGGCAATTGGCATCTTTCTGCTGGGCTTGGGTTTTGTTGGCTTGGCCTGGAGTCTTTTGAGCCAATCCAGTCGCAAAGAAAAGGCATTGGCCCGAATTGATGAGTACACCGAATTGCGCCGTCGGGTTCAAAGTTCGGCTGCAGTTCGCAATCAGGTACCGACCAGTGCACTCACGGGGCGCATCGAGCGCCTGGGTCAACAATTCAGCAAAACCAAGGCATTCACCTATTTTGTCGAAGAAGAGGACAAAAAGCTGTTGGGGCGCGCAGGCTTTGGCCGCGAAGAAGACCTGAGCCGATTTGTGCTGATGCGTATTGCGCTGGGACTTCTTGGTTTGGCGATTGGACTTTTCCTGAATTGGGATGCAGGCTTTGGTCCCATTTCCATGATTCAGGTCATCGCAGTGACCGGCATCGGTTTTATGGGACCCAAGTGGTACCTCAAAGCAGTTGGAGAAGGCCGTGAAGCGGCTTTCGAGCGAGAACTGGTGGCCGTGGTGGATGTGATGCGTCTATTACAAGGCGTGGGTCTTAGCGTGGATCAATCCATCGAGGTCATGACTTCACAGCTGTACGACCTTGTACCCATCACAGGCCGTATGTTGCGCCGGTCTCGAGCCCAAGTGAAGTCTGGTGTGCCCTGGATTGTCATGTTGAAACGAATGAGCAACATGTATTCGAGCGACGAATTCAAATCATTCGTGCAGGTTCTGGAGCAAATTGAAAAGTTCGGTGGTGCTGTTCAGGAACCTCTGAAGCAGTTCTCGGACCGCCTTGTCGAAAAAGAAAGAGCCAACGCCAAAGAAATAATGGGCAAACTGACTGTTAAACTGACCGGTGTGATGGTGATTACCATGCTGCCGGCCTTGCTGATCATGACCGGTGGTCCCGGTATCATCTCCATTATTCGTGCATTTGAACGGGTTGGAGGTTAAAGCGTGTTGAGCAGTCGTTTGATTTCAGGACAATTCGGTCGGCAACTGGCCACACTGGCCTTGCCCGTAATTCTGGCCGCATGTGCGACACCACAACGGGCACCCAACGCGCCTGCCCCGGCACCTGAACCCGCAGTGACCCCAAGTGCACCCAACATCAGTGCCACAAGTCCTACACAAGACGCACTTATCCAGGCTGAACGCCAAGAGCTTGAACGAGAGGACGAGGAAGCCCGAAAAGCCCGTGCAGAACGTGAGAAGAACCTGCATCTCAAACTTGTTCAAACCATGATTGAACAAGACAACGCATATGCCGCCTTGGCCCATCTGGATGCCTACGATCAAAAGTGGGGATCCGATCGCCAAAGCAAACAACTGCGCGCCGATTCATTGCGAAAAACCAGTCAGTTGGACCAGGCCGAGTTGGTCTACAAATCCTTGCTCAGTGGCCAAGGCCAACAAAAAAGCGGGCCGGTTTGGTACGGTTTGGGCAAGGTAGCGATTGAACGAGGCGATTTGAAAACCGCAGCAACCCGACTGGAAAAATCCATTCAAGTCGACCCGTTGAATATCAATGCCTATTCTGACCTCGGATTGGTTTATCTGTTGGAAGGCCAAAAAGAGCCCTCCTACAACACACTGATGAAAGCCAATCAACTGGCCAGCGGCGACTCGAAGATCATGGCCAACCTCGCATTGTGGGGTTTGGTCTTTGATGATTTCAACATGGCCATGGACATCGCAGACCGTCTGCAATGGTCAGACAACACCCGCAATCAGGTGATGTCGCAAGCCAATTCCATCAAACGGCGTTTTGACGCCAAAGGAAACTCCCAATGAACTCACGCACTACCTGGATATTGGCAGCGATGTTAGGTGCATTCCCCATGCTGGTCGGCGCACAAGACAACACAGCCACTACAAATCAGGCCTCAACACAGTTTTCCGGCACCACCGATGCCGAAACCGGCTTGAGTACACGCACTTGGCTCAAAGAGCAGGCCGAGGGCATCAATCGGGGGGAAGTTGAAGCCTACAGGGCGGAATCGGCGGGCAAAGCCTACAGGGCTTACACCGATTCAATCGGTTCCAAAGACCAAAAAGCGCCTGTGTCTCAAGTTTCAACCATCAAGACCAACTAATTTTCCACGTGCTTCGCCTGTTGCTCAAACTGCTGTCTTTTGTTACCGGCCAACGGCTGCTGACACCCGAGCAGGTAGCAAGCCAACAACTTGAACTCAACGACCTGCGCAGCAAACAGGCCGCGCTGGAATCATTGTCCAGCAAACTTCGCAGCGAAATGAAACGCCAGCAGGCCCTTGCGAACGAACTGCTAAGAGAAACCCGGAATTCGCATGAACAGGCGTTGGCCGCACGACAGTCTGAAATTGACAGCTTGAAAGAAACGCTGGGGCAGCTCAATCTTAGTGTCGACATTGAAACCCAGCGGCAACTGAAAGAGAACAATGATTTGCTCAGCCAGTTGAACTGGTTGTCTGGCACCATTGCCCACGACTTTCGGGCACCGCTTCGCGCCATTGACGCCTATTCCTTTTTCCTGGCTGACGATCTTGGCGAGAACGCGCCACCTGAGGCGAGCAAATCCCTGGAAGAAATTCGCCGGAACGGCAAGCGAATGGGTGTGTTACTGGACGCTCTGATTGAATACTTGCGCCTTGGCGTATGTCCATTGAATGTTCAACTTCATGACCTGCACGACACACTGGTGCAGGTGGTCAACGAGCACTTTGACTTTTCACCGGTGCCGATTGAAATTCAGGTTCAGGGCAAATGGCGCTTTGACAGGCCCCTGATGATGAAAGCATTCAAAGAACTGATCGACAACGCGGTGAAATTCTCCAAGCCGGTCGACTCTCCAAAAATCATCATTCGGCAAAGCAGCCCGAGCAACCTTGAGATTATCGACAACGGCGTGGGCTTCTCGGACACGCACGACGCCCAGAAATTTCAACTGTTTCACCGCATGCACGGCAATGATGAATTTGAAGGAGAAGGCATTGGTCTGGCCACAGCCGAGCGTATTGCCTCTCGACATCACATGATCCTCATGCTGAACCGCGTGGGCAACCAAACCGTCGCCAGTCTGCAGTTGCCGGATCACGGACGTATTTAAACCACCTTGGACAGCAACTCCAGCAGGCTGGGCAGTTTGCCAAGGTCGCGCCTGGGCAAAGCATTGCGCACTTTATTGCCGTCGCTTGAAGTGTCGACCAACGCGGCCCCCGGTCCGGGGCTGGGCAAATTGCGAAACACCAACACCACCGGGCTGATCGCGGTCTCACCCCGAATCAGGCTGCAACCAATTTGACTGCCAGTCAGTTGCACCAGGCTGCCAGCCGGATAGATTCCCAACTCCTCAAGAATAATGGCCGTGAAACAGCTATACAGATGATCTGCATGCGCGAACAGGTCTTTCACGGCCTGTTCCGCTGTAAAGTTGCTGCGGTAATCACGCTGGGCCATTCTTGCATTGAAAGAATCGCACACACTCAACAGCACAGAGCCCACATTGTTGTTCGGTATCTGATTGGGATAACCGGAACCATCGGGCAGCTCATGATGCATGCGTACGGATTCAATCCAGATGTCATCCTTGACACCCAGCAACTTCAACTTGTTGGCGCTTTGCTCCGGATGTTTGCGGATGGTTTCCCGCTGATCTCGTGACAACGGTTCAGTTTGAGCCCGCAAACGCGCCTGCAAGGTCAACATGCTGATGTTCATGGTCAATGCGGCTTTCAAATGTGAGGTCAACTCGGCCTCTGAAAACCGGTCGCTACACAAACCCACTCGAAACAGGGTCAAAGCCACCAACATGTGGTGCATCACTGGGTAATCATCCGCCGTGTGCCAGGCGAGATAAGCATAAGCCAGGTCAAAATGATGAATGGCGATGTGCTTGAACCGCTCAGCGAGTTCGTCCATCACCAGGACAAAAGTCTCTGGTTCTTCATCCACCAAGGCTTTGGACAGCACCTTGTAACAACAGTCCAGCTCTTCAAACAAGTCCTGCGCCTGGAGGTACAGCAATGTGGATTGAGTCAGTTCGGTTTCCAAGGCAACCAGGCTTTCACCTGCCAATCGTGTGGCCGGGTTGTAATGCTTGCCGGAATAAAGATACAAATGCTCGGGTGACAGCGACTTCCGTTGCAACAACGGTTGTACCACCTTGGCATCTGAGATATTGATCAACATGGGCAGACTCCTCTTCGTCTGCTTCTTAACGAATGAGTTGCCCGAAAAATGATCGCCCGATCGGTGGAGTCCATTTCAGGGATACGCTGAACTGGATCAAAAAAATCGCTTTATTCAGGAAGTGGGCACACAGGCAAAGGTGAGATTCTTGAAGCAATTCATCTTCGGGTTCACCACCATGCAAGCCATACAACTAGATGCCACACCCAAACACGACTTCCGCTTTCCGGAAACTGTTGAGCTTCAAATGGCAGCTCCATTGCAGGAGAGCGATGTCAACCTTGATGACGCTTTGGCAGTGGTATTGAACGCAGTGCGGCAAAGCAGAAACCCAAATGCAATGGACGCCTTGGGTACCTTGCTGGGTTACATGGAAAACCTGGAAAGAAAACAGCAGGCCAGCCAAAGTACCCAAAACTGGGTGACCCTGGCCAACCCAATCACCATGAGCCTTTAACGTACTGCCTGGTACGAACGGCGATCAACAGCACAAGGCCTTGCGCCAGAAAACCCACCCCACTCCACATGGGCAATGACAGGCCCCACAGGGGCGGGTAGTCATCGGTACACAAACCGTCGGCCATGAACATGTCTGGCCAGTACTGCACCCAGGGCAATGCATTCAAGGTGTTTTGTAGCGGGTCTACACCACAGGTCTGAGCCGGGTTGGACAACACCCACACATGGTAGAAAGCCACACCCGCACCGCCTGCAAAGCCAAGCAGCGCCAACATCACGAACACCGCTGACCACATGCTCTTTCGGCTGGTCAAAGCAATGCCAAGAAAACCCAGGGCAGTTGCAATGTAGGCATAACGCTGAATGATGCACAAAGGGCATGGAAACCATTCTTTGCTGATTTGAAAGAACAGTGCTGCACCCAGCGCACCAAGACTTATTGCCAGGCCAAGGCCTGCCCAGGGTCGTGCTGAAGAATATTGCATGATTTATTGTTTCCTTTTAACCCAGTCCTGGGTCGATTGAAAAACGGCACCCATGGCTGACAAGTAACGCAGAGTTGCCTCCCCCAGCGGGTTGTGCTCCATGCACAGAAAAGCAAACCTCAGTTTTTTAAAGCCGATAGTGCCCGCCGCGCCCGCGCTGCGGTGTGCCATCGATTTAAATGCCTTCTCATCCATCGAAAAAGGATCGAAACCGGGTACGAACCAGATTTCGCGGGTTTCCTCAAAAAACTCCGCTGCAAACTCCTGCAGCATTTCAAGCCCCAGTTCATTCTCGAGGCGTCCCCATTGATCATCATCAATCAAGGGTTGTTGTTCCAATTCTTGTTCAGAATACATGGCAAGTACTCATTGAGTTTGTTGTGTTTTTTTTATTCCTGTTCAAAGGATACTATTTCATTCATCAAATAAATGCCTTAAAAGCCTATACTGAAGCGTACTTCGTTGAATTTTCACAACCATCAAGACATGAGCAACGCATTAGAACAATTGAAACAAGCCACCACTGTGGTGGCTGATACGGGTGATTTTCAGGCCATGGCCGCCTTTCTTCCCCAAGACGCCACCACCAACCCGTCGCTGATTTTAAAAGCAGTTCAAAAACCACAATATTTGCCACTGCTGGAGCAGATCAAGATTGCGTATGGCCATGAGCCGCTTGAACTGCAAACGGATCGTCTGCTGGTGGCATTCGGCACTGAAATCCTGAAAATCATTCCTGGTCGTGTTTCAACGGAAGTGGACGCAAGGCTAAGCTTCGACACGGAGGCCACCATTGCCCGCGCCAAGCGAATCGTATCCCTGTACCGAGCCGAAGGTATCGATACTGAAAAACGCCTGTTGATCAAAATCGCCTCCACCTGGGAGGGTATTCAAGCAGCCAGGATTCTTGAAGCCGAGGGTATTCATTGCAACCTCACACTCCTGTTCTCGCCCATTCAGGCGCATGCTTGCGCCAAAGCCGGTGTTCAATTGATTTCACCTTTTGTGGGTCGAATTTATGACTGGTACAAAAAATCGGCCGGCAGCAAGTGGGATGAGGCGGCCAATGCGGGCGTGAACGACCCCGGCGTGCAATCGGTACGCCGCATTTATGCCTATTACAAACAGAATGAAATTCGCACGGAAGTGATGGGGGCCAGCTTTCGCAATGCAGGACAAATCAAGGCGCTTGCGGGTTGCGACCTGCTCACCATCAGCCCTGAATTGTTGGCTGAGCTGCGGGCGGACGATGCACCACTGAAGGTTGACTTGGGCATTGATTGGGCACTTGCACAGCCACGTGAAACATTCCCCGACGGCGAAGCGGCTTTTCGCTTTGAACTGAATGCCGATGCCATGGGCACTGAGAAACTGGCGGAAGGCATTCGGGCATTTGTGAAAGACTCAATAACGCTGGATGGGTTGTTGAAAGCGTGAGGTGTTGGTGAGGCGCAGATTTGCAGCAGCATCGCATCAACTCCCCACAATTCAAATCACGCCACCATCCTTCATCTGCTGAATCTCTTCAGCCGAATAACCCAGCCCCGCCAACACTTGCTCGTTGTGCTCACCCAGCTTGGGCCCAAGCCAACGGGTTTGCCCCGGCGTGTCGCTTAGCTTGGGCACAATGCCCGGCACTTTCAAAGTACGGTCATCGCCAAAGGCATGTTCTTCAATCATGCCGCGTGCAGCAAATTGCGGGTCGCGCACAATGTCTTCAATGCTGTAAATTTTGCTGACTGGCACGTCGGCGTTTTCGAGCACCTCAAGTGCCTCATCAATGCTGCGTTCCTTGCACCACTGGGCAATGGTGCTGTCAATCAACTCGGTGTGGCGAACTCTGCCATCGTTGCTGGCCATGTCAGGGTTCTCCGCGAAATCGCTTCGACCAATTGCCACCATCAGGCGCTTGAAAATGGCATCACCATTGCCACCAATCACAATGAATCCGCCGCATCCGCAAGTGTAGGTGTTCGACGGCACAATGCCTGGCAAGCTGGCCCCCGAGCGCTTGCGCACCACACCTGCAAAGTCATATTCAGGCAACAGGCTTTCCATCATGTTAAACACCGACTCGTACAGGGCCACGTCCACAACCTGCCCCTTGCCTGTTTTGTGGCGGTGTTGCAAAGCCAACAGCGCGCCAATTACCGCATGCAAACCAGCCAGTGAATCGCCAATCGAAATCCCCACACGCACTGGTGGGCGATCAGTGTCACCGCTTAAAAACCGCATGCCCCCAATCGATTCCGCAATCGCACCAAAACCGGGGCGGTCTTTGTAGGGGCCAGTTTGACCATAGCCGCTCAAGCGAACCACAATCAGGCCCGGGTTCATGGCCTGCAGTTGTTCGGGACTCAAGCCCCACTTTTCGAGTTGGCCTGGGCGGAAATTTTCCACCAGCATGTCGGCGCTTTCGATCAGCTTGCGCAATACAGCCAGCCCTTCTTCGGCTTTTAAATTCAGGGTAATTGATTTCTTGTTGCGGGCCTGCACAGCCCACCACAGGGAATTGCCTTCGTGCAGCACGCGCCATTTGCGAATCGGATCGCCACTGCCCGGGGTTTCAACCTTGATGACTTCGGCACCAAATTCGCCAAGCATTCGGCTCGCAAAAGGCCCGGCAATCAGTGACCCCAATTCAAGCACACGGATGCCCGCCAAAGGACCAAGGTTGGTGGTGGAAGATTGCTCAGAAGGATTGGTCATGGAAAGCCGCTGGCAAAAATAAAAGAGTTATTCCGGGTCAGAGCCCAACTGACGGCGGTCCAACAAAGCCCGCGCCACGGTGCTGGGGTCGGTGTATTCAAGCTCACCGCCAATGGGCACACCACGGGCAAGGCGACTTACTTTCAATGCCATGCGGCGAATTCGATCGGTGAGAAACACGGCTGTGGCCTCACCCTCGTTGGTAAAGTTGGTGGCCAGAATGACTTCTTTGACCTCGCTGTCGTCCAGGCGTTGGCTAAGCTTTGGCCAGTCCAAGGACTCAGGGCGCACTCCGTCCAGGGGCGATGCCCTGCCCATCAGCACGTAGTAGTAACCGCGATAGGTTTGCGTGGCCTCAATGGCAGCGAGGTCTGCAGGTGTTTCAACCACACACAACAAACCCGGATTGCGGCGGGTGTCGCTGCAAATAGAGCACACATCCGCATGACAAAAGTTGTTGCACATGCTGCAGTGGCGTATTTCCGCCACCGCTTTCAGCAGAGATTCGCCAAGCGCAGTCGCAGCTTGACGATCATTTTGCAACAAATGAAAAGCCAGGCGTTGCGCAGACTTCGGCCCCACGCCGGGCAAACGCTTGAGCGCCTGCACCAGATCAACCAAGGGGTCGAGGCCATCAAAGGCGTCAAACGCGGAACGGCTCATGGGTATTAATTAAAATGGCATTTTGAAGCCGGGGGGCATTGGGAAACCGGCCGTGACTGAGGACATTTTTTCAGTCATGGTGGCTTCGGCCTTGCGCACTGCATCGTTAAAGGCTGCGGCCACGAGGTCTTCCAGCATGTCCTTGTCTTCGCCCAACAGCGATGGGTCAATGGTAATGCGCTTGCAGTCATGCTTGCAGGTCATCACCACTTTCACCATGCCTCCGCCCGATTGCCCTTCCACTTCAAGCGCACCAATCTCGGCCTGCATTTTGGCCATCTTTTCCTGCATTTGCTGGGCTTGTTTCATCAAGCCGGCCAGTTGGCCTTTCATCATGTTCATGTCGAAATCTCTCCTGTCAAATGTCGGCTGGGCCTGTGTTGCTCAGCGTGCGTTCTGAACCTGAGACCACAGTTGCGCCCATCAAGTTCTGAATGTCTTTTAAAAACGGATCTTCCTGTAAAGCCAGCTTGGCCCCTTCCAGCGCTTGCCTGCGGGTTTCACTTTGAACTGCGTGTGCGGTTTGCTGAGCCTCGCCAAACTGCATTTGCAAACGCACGGCAGTTCCATAGTATTGGCCCAGCGCACCCTCCAGACGGGTCACCATGCTGGGTTCGGTGTAAGCCTTGATCGCTGTGCGCAACACAATTTGCAGCACTTCGCCATCACGGCTGGCCTCGACCAGTTCGGCCTGTACCAGTGCCTGTCGTGTTAAACCTTTGGCAGGAACTTCCTGGGATACTTGCGGCCAGTTGGCAGCACTGGGCAAATCGCCGCTGGCCGACTGGGTATAAACCGGTTGCGGCTTGAATTCGGATGCGGTTGCGGATGCAGACACGACAGGTTTTGATTGGGCCACCGGCAAATCATCGGCTGTGTCCCACGGCGGGGACTCATCGAATTCCTCCACAAGCACAGGCGATGGGCCCTTGGGTGTGATCGACTCCATGACAGGCGCAGCAGGGACCTCAGCGGGAACCTCAACAGGCATTGCAGGCACAGCAGCCACCACTGGCTTAGCCGCAGCGGGTTTGGCAGCCAACAGGGGAACGGTCGCTTTGATGGCTGCTGGAGCCAAGGGTGCAGAACGCGTCACAGCGCTGTGCCCACCTGGCTTGAAGGCCAGCATGCGGACCAAGGCCATGGAAAACCCGATGGATTCCTCTGGGGCCAGGTGCAATTCAGCCCGAGCATGTGTGGCAATTTGATAAATCAATTGCAGGTCTTCAGCACCAAAGGCAGCTTGCAGGTGCTGCAACGCAGCCTGGTCAGGGTCTTCGGAATCAAGGCCGCCCGCAAAGTGCGCCACCGAAAGCCGGTAAGCAACGGCGGCCAGTTCATCTAGAATGGCACCAAAAGGCGCACTGGCTGTGGCCAGCGCATTGCTCAATTCAAGCAATGCCTTGCCATCGCCAACAGCCAAGGCTTGCAATAACTGGTGCACCACTTGCTGATCCACGGCGCCCAGCATGGTTCGAACGGTTTCCTCACCCACATGGCCCGCGCTGTAAGCAATGGCCTGGTCGGTCAGCGACAGCGCATCACGCACACTGCCGCGCGCGGCCTTGGCCAAGAGGCGCAGCGCACCCGGCTCAAAGGCAATTTGTTCCTCGGAAAGAATGTGAGCCAGGTGGTCTGCGAGCTGGTCGGGCGGCAATTGACGCAAGGCGAACTGCAGGCAACGCGACAAGACTGTGGCCGGTATTTTTTGCGGATCGGTCGTGGCCAGAATAAACAACACATGGCCTGGTGGCTCTTCCAGCGTTTTCAGCATGGCGTTGAACGCACTGGTGGACAGCATGTGCACTTCGTCGATGACATACACCTTGTAGCGGCCTGCGGTAGGCGCATACATGGCGTTCTCGAGCAGGGCACGCATCTCATCCACGCGCGTGTTGGTGGCTGCATCCACTTCCAGCAAATCGACAAAACGACCCTGGCTGATTTCCACACAGGCCTGGCACTTCCCACAAGGCGTGCGGCCAATGCCCTGCTCGCAGTTCACGGCGCGGGCCAAAATTCGGGCAATGGTGGTTTTGCCCACACCACGGGTTCCCGTGAACAGGTAGGCATGATGAAGGCGTTGATTGTCGAGTGCGTGGGAGAGGGCTTTGACCACATGGGCCTGGCCCACCAGCGAATCAAAGTCTCGCGGTCGCCATTTTCGTGCCAAAGCCTGAGATACGGTTTGATTCATTCAGATTGGGTCCAGCAGTTGGGTCCAACAAATTAAGAGGCGAGCCAGAACCCCGGCACTGACTTCACGGTTGTGGCTGCTTCCTTCCGGACCTGACCAGGTTGGCCGCTACGCCATGCGGGGAGGCCCGCCAGACTGAATTCTACACCGAAGTCAGCCAGTGAACTTCGCCGTGCCGGTCAATCAGTGCAGCTTGTGTGGGGACAGGCTTGTTGCCCTTGTTCAACGTGAGGTCAACTAAACCCACGTATTCAATCACTTGCCGGGTATAGCCTTCCAAATTGTCTGAATTAACAGCCCATTTGTAGTCAAGCACCAGAAAACGGTCGGGCAACTCGAGCACCCGGTCAGCCCGCAGCGACCGTCCATCGCCCAACACCCACTCCAGTTCATTGAACACCCGATTCTTGTTGGCCTTTGCCCCTTGCAACCAGGGCTGCAAATCCGATTTGTTGACCAGCAACTGGCAGGCTTGCTGCACATGCGACAATTCATCGTCCTGCAAACGCTGGAATACGGATTCGCAACGCAACTGCACCTGCGCCCACCAAACGTCGAACGACATGTCTTTCAATTCATCGACCCATTCCAGCGCGGCATGCCAAGCCGTACCTTTGCGCAGTTCAGGTGAGGTTAATCGGGGTACCACCTTGCCCACCGGCGTGTTCAACGCCTTGAGCACCGGAAATTGAGGACGAACCCACACCGCGGGCGGGTCAAACAAGCCAGTCAATTCTGTTTGTGCCGGCCCCGGCACGGTCCTGTGCCGGGAGCTTTCAGGCACAGGCCAGTTTTCATGGACCTGGGTGGCGAAAGGCGACAAGCGCTCGTACCACCCCTTGCTTGCGCCGCGTTTTTCACTGCCACTCAAATGAATGGAATACCGGGCCCGGGTCAATGCCACATACAGCAAGTGGTCCTCTTCATCGACATAGGCTTGCTGTTCAATCGTTTGCGCAGCCGCGCGGCCAGGGCTCGGGTTGTTCAGGTTACCCATCACTGTGACTGCGCTGGGGTGCGATTCACCCAAAGCCCAATCGATCAGCAAACCTGCATTGCTTCCACCGGGTTTGGGCGAGGAATTGGCATCGAACAGCCACACATGGTTTGCCTCCAGACCCTTGGCGGAATGTACGGTCATGATACGCAGCACATCGGGGTTGTTGGCTGCGCCTTCGCTGTCGGAGCTGGCATAGGTTTGCAGTTTCACCGCCTCATCCAAAGCGTGCTGCAGGCTTGGAAAACGCCCCTTGTTCAAACCCAGTGCCCAAGCTTTCAACCAATCCCAGTGCTCAGCCATCATGACCCGCTGGCGCGGTGACGCACAATTCAAGTATTTTTCAGAGGCACCTGTATCAGTGACCACCTTTGAAAGTGTTTCAAACAGCGGCAAGGCGCGCGCCATGCGCAGCCATTCTGACAATTGCGCATGCAGGTTCGCCCAAGGCCATTCACCCTTGCCTGCCAACACCTCGAGGGTGCTCCACACCGTAGTGGTCTTGCTTGTTTTGCCGGCCTGTATCAGCGTCTGAAATTGCGGGGAAGAAAGACCAATGAGTGGGCAACGCAACAACTGCAACAAGTACAGATTGGCATGTGGATCATTTAAAAAACCAAGCAAGGCGATGGTGTCAGACCACACCGGGGAGGTATAACGCTCGCCTTTGTCTTTGATGGTGTAAGCCAGGCCAGCCTCACGCAGGGCAGCCATGAGGGGTACACCACTTTTGTGGGCGCGCACCAACACCATCACTTCACTCAAATGCTTGATGCATCCGTTTTTCAGCCAGTGTTGCAGGGTGTTCACCACGCGCTGCGCTTCATCCGGGCCTTCGTCTTCTTTGAGCAGCTTGGGATACACATTCAAGCCACTCAGCGTTGATTCACTTTTCCCAGCCAAACTGGTGTGTGTGCGAAAGGCAGTTTGCCCCCGCGTTTGCCCCGGCTCAAACACGGTATTGACCACATCAACCACAGACTGCGCACACCGCCGTGTTGAATCCGATTCCAAAGTTTTGGCTGCGAAGTTTTCAACAAGCCAGGTGCGCGCGTGGTTGAACAAGCGCGCCTCGGCCCGTCGAAAACGGTAAATTGATTGCTTCGGATCTCCCACCAAAAACACACTGGGCTTGTCATCACCACTGTAGTCTTGCAACCAGAGTTTCAAGATATTCCATTGCACCGGATTGGTGTCTTGAAATTCATCGACCAACAAATGACGCACACGCGTGTCCAGTTTTTGCTGCATGTAAGCACGCTGTTCATCATTCATCAACATGCGCAATGCGGTCGCTTCAAGGTCATCGAAATCGCACAAACCTTGATCGAGCTTGATTGATTTGTACATGTCAAACAGCGGTTCAATCAATTGCGCCAAAGCAGCCGTGGCCTGCATATCAAGCTGGTCTTTTTCAAGTTGCAAAGCCTGTGCAGTTTTCAGGGCCAGACCTTCAAGTGTTTGCACATACAGTGTTTCGTCCACTGCAGTTTTCTGCCCTGCGGTGATCTTGAAAAAGTTTTTGCTCGGTTCATTTTTTGCAGTCAAACAAACCGCTTTCAACTGATCAAATACCTCTGCTGCGTCAGCGCCCTCGCGCAGCGCAGTCAGCGCCTTTTCAATGTCTATAGCATGGCCCTGTTGCTTGGCTGTGCCCAAGGACAGCCACCGTGCAGCCTGTTGCCATTGATCCAGATAATGCTTGTTGTTCAACACCTCAACAGGCCATTGCTCGCCTTCATCAATGCCAAACACCGTGTTCAATGGCGGCGCATCGCTGTTTCCCAACCACAAACTACAAGCCACACGATTGCTGAGCGCATGCTGCAATACCTGACGCACCACCGCGCGGTCCATTTGTGAAGCCAGCGTGTCAAAGGCTGCCAGCAATTCCGATTGATCATTCAACAAATTGGCGGTGAATACGTCAATGGTCAGGTCCATCCAGAACCCGGTTTGATCGGTGGGTTCACTTTGCCTAGAAAAACCACTGGCCAAGGGTGCCATTTGGCACAACGATGCGAACCAGCCGTGAAAGGTGTCAATGGTCACCCCCCGTGAATTGGTCAACACCTCTCCCGCCAGTTCACGCGCTTTATTCAGGTTTGCCTGATTGGCCACGGCACCACGTTCGGTCAACAAAACGCTCAGCTTGTCGTCACTCAACAAGGCACATTCACGCAACAAGCCAAACAGGCGTTCCTGCATTTCCTGTGCGGCTTTGCGGGTGAAGGTAATCGCCAAAATTTGATCAGGCCTTGCACCACTTAACAGCAAACGAAACAGGCGTGCGGTCAACAACCAGGTTTTACCACTGCCCGCACAAGCCTCCACAACAACGCTGTTGCCGGGGTCGCAGGCAATCGAGGTGAATTTACTCATCGTCGCCCTCGTCGCCAGCAACGCCATCATTAAACAAAGGGTGAGTTTCAGGCCTGCACACGCCGCGCACATCGCAGTATTCGCAGGCATCGCCCGGGTTGGCTTGCCATACCGCCCGGCCTTCAAAAAACAAATCCAGTTCACTGGACAGTTCACTGATCAACACCTCGCCCCAAGACTGAAAACCCTGTTCACGGTGCTCATCATCCAAAGGCGGAAAACTGACCCAATCCACCTTGTCCTTGTGCAAGCCCAGAAAATCAAGCTGCGCACCTGGGTTGTTCAACATGGCCTGATAGGCAGGCAATTGAGGCTGGCTTAAAGGGTCTTCCAATCGTCTTTTCAAGACAGCCGGGTTGGTGAATTTAATGTCGGCGATGGCCAGTGCATCGCCCCGGAAATCCAGCCTGTCAACACGGCCTTTCAATGTGAGGGTAGCACCGCTCGGTTGAAGCACCAGGGTGTGTTCAAGTTGCTGCTCTGCTCCCTTGAATTGCCAGCCCTGAATTTGACGTTCCATCAATTTACCAGCAAGGCGCGGCACGATTTGATCAAAAAATTTCAGAAACGGGTACACCGTCGCACGATCGTCCAGTTCGAGCTTGCCCCACACCCACTGGGCATGGTCCAGCAAGGCCTGCTTCCACGCTTGTAGTTGGTTCACGGGCTGACCTGGCAAAGCCATATGCTGCGCGGTTTTCTCCAGCACCTTGTGCACAAAAATTCCGCGCAGCTGTTCGTAGCGCATGGCGCTCTCATCACGCTGGGCAGGCCAGGGCAAAGCGTGTTTCAAACCAAAGCGGAGGCGGCAGGCCTTCCAGTCGTCCAGCGCTGTGACCTTGAGTGAATCCGGTATTGAGCCCAAATCGCTCAGGGCAGTCAGTTGCAAAGCCTGCTCGGGCGTTTCGCGCACTTCAATTTCACAATTGCCCGGTGCGCGATACCACTTTGTCGACCAATGTTCCGAATGGCTTTCAGCATCTCGCAACACAATATCCAGCCACATCAATTCGGGCAACAACATCTCTGGTTTGCCAGCCACCTGAGCACTGTGTACCAAGGTGACCTCATCGCTGTACAACAGCAATTCGTACAGGGCGGATATTTTTTGTATGCGTGCCAGGCGCGGGCCGGGAAAACCCAGTTCCTGCGCCACAGCAGGCGGCAACAAACCGGGTGGGCTCTCTTGAAAATGCGATTGTGCGCAACCCAAGACCAACACGCGGCTGAATTGCCGCATGCGCGTGCTCAGCAAGGGCACCATGCGTACGGGGCTCTCAATGTCCAGTGGACGAAAACGCTGTGACTCAGCCCAACTGCGCCAGGCCGCCAGAAATTCCTGTGCGTCAAATTCGGTCTGTGCGGGCACCCGCTGCATCAAACCCAACACGGTCAAAAGTTGTTGCCCCGCCTCATCTGGCCCCAAGGCTTCGTTCAAACCATGTTTTTCGAACAGGCCCAAAAAGGCACAAGCCCACTGCGCCAGCGTGTACCGGCTCCCTGTTTTACCAAAAGCCCAAGGCTCTGTTTGTTCGATAGGCAAACCTGAGAAAGGCTGGGCGATGGCCGTGAGCTCGCCTTGCTCAGCAAACTGTTGCAACAGCTGGTCAAACCAGCCAGCCACATTGGATGTGGACAAACGCCAACCGGTGCGGTCATCCACCGACACACCGACATCAGCGAGCAGCGCGACCATGCGGCGTGCAGCCAAACGATCAAGCACAGCGACTGCAATTTCGCTGACCGGGTCTTCGCGCAACCAACTCAGAATTTGATGCGCGGCTTGCTGGGCCTGTGTGGTTTCGTCGGGGGCCACTTGCAACGCCACCGGACTGTTCTGGCCTTCAAAACGCTTCGCCCCCAGAATTTGCCAGGGTTGCGCCCCCTCAATGGTGGCAAGCTTGAAAACTTTCACCGGAACCTCGGGATAAAACTGCTCAAGCCACAAGCCAGGCACCGTCTCGCCGTCGTCAAACCACACTACCTGCTCAGGCGGCTGCCCCCCCGGTTCGGTTGGTTTGGGCAGCAGGTTCATCAGCTCGCTGGCGTAGGTTTGAGCCAGTGTGGCCACCACTTGGGCCTCTTCAGCGGCGAAAGCATTGTTCTCTGAATATTGAACCAGCGCGCTGGTGTTGCGTTTTTGCACCAACACCTGTCGCAACGCCAACTCCAGATATTCCTGTGCCAAACCCCACAATTGCGAGGGCGATGACCCACCACTTAGCAGAGGCAATTGTCGCAACACCCCCACCAAATCAGCTTGCAGGGTCAACCAGGGACCAAGGGCTGCAGGCTGGCTCAGACGGTCTGCGGTTTGAATCCAGGGCCCCAGTGTGGCCCGGCCAGCATGGTGCTGCGCCCAAAGTTGTTTAAAGCCACCCACCGTCTCGATTCGGGGCATGATCCACAAGACTCGCCCGGCCTCAAGACCCGATTGGTTCAGCCAGTCAAAGGCCTTGGCAAAAGGAGTGCCTTGAAAAGGATCGATGGAAACGGGGTGTAGGGTCAAAGCGTGTATGTGTTGTTAAGTCGATTAAAACGAGCACGGGTTTGTGTTTCAGTTCGATTTCGCTGTACCATTCAGAATAGCATTTTCTTAAATGAAGAACTTTCATGGTCTGCGCGTGTGCTTTAATCACCCGGACATGCTTTGTGAATACCCTCCAAAGCAATTACCCACTTGAGGATTTAAATGAGCAGTGACCTGATCAAACACGTCAGTGACGCATCTTTCGACAGCGATGTTTTGAAAACCGACGGCCCAGTGCTGGTGGATTATTGGGCTGAATGGTGTGGTCCTTGCAAAATGATCGCGCCAATTCTTGATGATTTGTCCTCTGAATACCAGGGCAAACTGCAAATCGCCAAGATGAACGTCGACGAAAACTCGGAAACACCCGCCAAGTACGGCATCCGCGGCATTCCAACCTTGATGTTGTTCAAGAATGGTGCAGTGGTGGCTACGAAAGTAGGCGCGTTGTCCAAATCACAGCTGGCTGCTTTTATCGACAGCCACCTGTAATACAATATTGATTGAGTAGCCCGGCGTGTGCCGGGCATCGAACCCCCTCACTGCAGCACAACCCCCACCCTTCGTTAACCTGTTTACCTCGCGGCGTTCGCCACCTACACAAATAGCCAAACATGTATCTATCTGAACTCAAAACGCAACACGTCTCTGCCCTGCTTGAAGTGGCTGGTGGCCTCGAAATTGAAAACGCCAACCGCATGCGCAAGCAGGAATTGATGTTCGCAATCCTGAAAAAACGTGCCAAAAACGGCGAACAAATTTTTGGTGACGGCGTGCTCGAAGTATTGCCGGATGGCTTTGGCTTCCTGCGCTCACCGGAAACTTCCTACCTGGCCAGCCCGGACGACATTTACATTTCCCCCAGCCAGATCCGCCGTTTCAACCTGCATACGGGTGACAGCATTGAAGGTGAGGTACGCACCCCGAAAGACGGTGAGCGTTATTTTGCGCTGGTGAAAGTGGACAAGGTCAACGGCGAAGCGCCTGAGGCCAGCAAACACAAAATTCTGTTTGAAAACCTGACGCCGCTGCACCCCAACCAGCCATTGAAGCTGGAACGCGACATGCGCGGTGAAGAGAACAACACGGGCCGTATCATTGACCTGGTGGCACCCATTGGCAAGGGCCAGCGAGGTTTGCTGGTGGCCCCGCCGAAATCAGGTAAAACCGTGATGCTGCAGCATATTGCCCACGCAATCACCGCCAATCACCCCGACATCACCTTGATTGTGTTGCTGATCGATGAACGCCCCGAAGAAGTCACGGAAATGATGCGCTCCGTGCGTGGCGAAGTGATCGCCTCCACATTCGATGAACCCGCGACCCGCCACGTGCAGGTTGCAGAAATGGTGATTGAGAAGGCCAAGCGACTGGTTGAGCACAAGCGCGATGTCGTCATCCTGCTCGATTCCATTACCCGTTTGGCCCGTGCGTACAACACCGTCGTGCCGTCTTCTGGCAAGGTGCTGACCGGTGGTGTAGATGCCAACGCCCTGCACCGCCCCAAACGATTCTTCGGCGCCGCCCGAAACATTGAAGAAGGTGGTTCGCTCACAATTATCGCAACTGCACTGGTAGACACTGGCAGCCGCATGGATGAAGTGATTTACGAAGAATTCAAGGGCACCGGTAACATGGAAATTCACATGGAACGCCGTATGGCCGAAAAACGTGTGTACCCGGCCATCAACATCAACCGTTCTTCCACACGCCGCGAAGAACTGCTGATCAAGCCCGATCTGCTGCAAAAGATTTGGGTACTGCGCCGCTTGCTGCACGACATGGACGAAATTGCTGCGATGGAATTCCTGATGGACAAGATCCGTCAAACGAAAAACAACGCAGAATTTTTCGAGATGATGAAGAAGTAAAGCGGATCATCTTTTCAAAGCAAAGCCCATGCTGCAGTTGCACCATGGGCTTTTTTAATTGCACAATCAGGCAAGCCATCCTCTAGGAGCGTCCCCATGAATCGCATTTTCTCTCTGTTCACCCTGATGTTTGCGCTGGCTCTCAGCGGCTGCGGATATAACACCATTCAAACCAATGACGAACAAGTGAAAGCAGCCTGGGCAGAAGTGTTGAACCAGTATCAGCGTCGGGCCGACCTGGTGCCCAACCTGGTAAATGTAGTCAAGGCAGAGGCCAATTTTGAGCAGGAAACTCTGACCCAGGTAGTTGAAGCGCGCTCAAAAGCAACTTCAATTCAGGCCACCCCGGAACTGATCAACGACCCAGATGCTTTCAACAAGTTTCAACAAGCTCAAGGAGAACTGAGCGGAGCCCTGTCACGGTTGTTGCTGATCACCGAGAACTACCCGAATTTGAAAGCAAACCAGGGATTTCGTGATTTGCAAACGCAGCTTGAGGGTACGGAAAACAGGATTACAGTGGCCCGCAACCGTTACATCAAATCGGTTCAGGATTACAACGTGACCGTGCGCTCATTCCCCAATAATCTCACCGCCATGGTGATGGGTTACGACGTCAAACCCAGCTTCACGGTTGAGAATGAAGCGGCAATTTCCAAGCCACCCACTGTGGACTTCGGCACCAAGTGATGATCGCCATCCGTCATACTTTCGGCCAATTTTTGCTGTGTGCAATCGCCCTTCTTGCACCGGGCTTGTTGTGGGCCGATGAAATACCGGTGCCCCCTTTAAGCGCTCAAGTGGTGGACACCACCGGCACGCTGAGCCAGCAACAGAAGGTTGCGCTGATCCAAAAATTGCAGGTGTTTGAGGCCAGCAAAGGCAGCCAGATTGCGGTGCTACTGGTGCCGACCACTCAACCTGAGGCAATTGAACAATACGCCTTGCGCGTGGCCGAACAATGGAAAATTGGGCGCAAGAATATTGATGATGGTGCAATTTTGGTGGTGGCCCTGCAAGACCGTGCGCTGCGCATTGAGGTGGGCTATGGCCTTGAAGGTGCCCTGACCGACATTACTTCGAAACGAATCATTGAAGAAGTGATTGTGCCTCTGTTTCGCCGGGGTGATATTGCGGGCGGTGTGTCGGCCGGGGTGGATCAGATGATGAGGGTCATTGAAGGCGAGCCACTGCCTGAACCCCAAGCGCAGGCGACGGAAAACAGCGTCAAAGACCCCATCGAGGATATCGCACCCGTGTTGTTCATGCTCTCGCTGTTCGTGGGTGGGTTCTTGCGCAAAGCGATTGGCAAACTACCCGCAGCCATGGTCACCGGCGGTTTGGTATTTGTGGTGGCTTGGCTGTTTGCAGGAGTAATCATTTTTGCCCTGCTCGCCGCAGCCGTAGCTGCCCTGCTTACCCTCTTTGGGAGTTCGGTGGGGGGTATCGGCGGCGGACGTGGTGGCTTTGGCCGAAGTGGCGGAGGCTTTGGTGGGGGTGGCGGCTTCAGCGGTGGCGGCGGTGGTTTTGGAGGCGGTGGTGCCTCAGGAAGGTGGTAAACATGGGTTTCAAGCGAATCTACACACACCTGATGACTGCTGAACGCCACGTGCGAAGGATCTTTAAGCGTGAACAACTGGATCATCTGGCCCATGCGATCAAAACCAGTGAGATGCTCCACTCCGGGGAAATTCGGGTCGCCGTGGAAAGCTCGCTTGAACTGCAACCCTTGCTAAGGCAACAAACACCTCGAGAACGCGCCATTGAGGTGTTTAGCGAGTTGCATGTCTGGGACACCGAACTGAACAACGGGGTGCTCATTTACGTCTTGTTGGCCGACCATGCCATCGAAATCGTTGCCGATCGAGGCATTCATGCCAAAGTAGGCAACGCTTATTGGGAAGAATTGTGCAAGGAAGTTGGACGCGCTTTCAGGGAAGGACAATTTGAAGCCGGGGTGATGGACTGTATCGAGGCCGTGAGCAAACAACTGATCGAACACTTTCCACACAAGGGGGGTGGCAAGAATGAACTTCCCGACACCCCGGTTGTGATTGGCTGATTATCGGGCGCCAGCTTACATCGCCTGGATTGGGCAGCTTTTGGGCACAGTGTACCCCTCAGGCAAACTGCACTCGGAGGCTTTGCCATCGATCGAGCAGCGCACCTTTTTCAACAAGCGCAAGGCGCAACCGTCATACACGCCATCTTTGCTCAAGCTGATTCGGGCTTCCCTCATCATGGTGGTGTATTCCACCTTGTCAGCCTCGCTCATTTTCAGCCAGGCTTTGTCTGGAATTTGCCGGTCAATTTTTTTCACCGCATCCAAGGCCTTGGGCATTTCCTGTGCGACAAAAGCACGCAACTTCTGGCCAGAACCTGGCTGAAATTTCGACTTCCGCAAAATGATTTGGTAGGTCACCATGGCCACCGGGAGCTGAATAATTGCGCCACGCTTGCCAAGGCCCTTGTAGAGTTCCAGAGGTGAATAGGCGATAGAGGGCGCCACAATTATATCCACCGCACCATTGTTGAACATCGAACCATAATTGGAAACGTCAGCGGAAATTGGTTGTGCGCCAACCTGCTCAATCAGCCTGCGCTGGGATTCATCGTGCGACAACGCAGCCACTCGCTTGCCCGCGGCCTTGGCCAGGGAATTGATTTCACGATCGCGCACGAACACATACGCAGTTCCAAAAGGCAGTACACCACCCACTTCAAAATCGCTTTGCTGCATCACACTTTGCAACTGAGGACTGCCCATGGACTTCAAAGCCAACAACACTGCATCGTAATTGGGCAAACCACCAATCGCATCCAGGCTGCCGGTGAAGCTGTTGTATTTCCGGGTTCGAATACCGGTGGCCACCAAGCCATCACACACACCAATTTCAAAGTCTTTGGCAGCTACTGATTCGTTGGTATACACCACAGGCTTGAAGCCATAACCGTTTTTTCGGCCCTCAAGCGCGTACTCTTGAGCCAGATTAAAAATAGGTCCTTTGGCACCGAGCAAATCGAATACGCAAATGTTGGGCTCTTGACCGCTAACCGTTTGAGCACGTGCCGTGTTCTGGAAGGCCAGAAAAACCAACATCATTAAACTGAAAACAGCTGCGATACGCAGGCTGTTTTTTAAACATGCATTCATCATTTTTTTCCTGTTTGCAAGGCACGCAGGGTGATGATTTGGGTGAGATTCACCAAAGTTTTGGTCATCATCCGGTTCCAGATCAAATCCACCACCACCGCCTTGAATACGAGTCGCCTGGGACCAATGCCCAAGCCGGGTTTTAAATAAAAAAGATAGCGCCAGGTCACCACGGTGCCGTCGCCATCCTTCTCAAACTCAAATGAGCCTTTGGCGTGATCAAGCCAATTCAGCAGGGGCTGGCTAAAGCCCGTACCCTTGTAAACAAATTGACGATTCGGGATAAAGGCCAACACTTCTTCATCAATTACAGCGCCACCTTTGAAAGTAATTCGCTGAATATCACCCACTTCATTGAACGATTTGCCCTGAATCATTTCTATACGGGTAATCGGCGCGATCAGTGCGTCGCTGTGGATATACTCATCCGGCTTTAAACGGGTGTACAAGGCAAAGCAATCGGCCAGAGGCACGGGGATTCGGCATGAACGCTGGATCATCAGGGGTGCTTGGGTCACAATGAGTCCTCTTTTAGTTGTTGGGTACTGCGCATGATCACACGTTTTTTTCCGATTCTTACAAAACTTAAAGCCCTGAAAACTCATGGCCGCATGCTGTGGCACGCTTTTCGGCATGCCGACACACCGAAATGGATCAAAGGCTTCATGCTGGCCGTGGTGGTCTATCTGTTTAGCCCCATCGACCTGATCCCCGACTTCCTCGTGCTGTTTGGCATCACCGATGACCTGGTTGTGATCAGCGCCGCCATGTGGTTTTTAGGCAAAGTTGTTCCGGACAAGGTCAAAAACAGCTTGCCTGTGGATGAAACCAAGGGCAACCCCACCTCGGAAAAGCACTCGCAGGTAACACCACAAAACCCAGTCCACGCACACACCAGGTTGTCCTCGACACCCATGAAAAACAGCCCCCTCAGGCCTTTCGGGATAGTACTGTTGGTGGGTTTGCTGGTGGCTGCCCTGGCCAGTCATCCATGGGTACACGCCCAATTCCAAAGCATTGGAGCATTTTTTTGAATGTGGAAGTAACAGTTTTACTCTAGAAAAACAAAAAGCCCGGTGATTTCTCACCGGGCTTTTAAGCTTCTTAAGCCCTGCCTTTCGATGAAGGCAGTGGTTATTGTTGAACAGTCAATCAGTGACCAGTTGCCATGCCTGCACCACGTGGGGTACGTACATCTTCAACCAAGTGCTGAATGTGCTCTGGGGGTGGTGCTGTTACTTTGCTGACCAGGTAGGCCACAACAAAGTTGACAATCGCGCCGACCGTACCGAAGGCCTCTGGTGTGATACCAAAGAAGCCGTTGGTGCCGCCCACCAAGTCCAGGTACTCAGTCCCATTGATGAACAAAATACCCTTGTGTGCGAACACGTAGAACAGGGTTACCGCCAAGCCACTCAACATACCCACGATCGCGCCTGTGGAGTTCATGGTTTTGGAGAAAATACCCATCATGATCACAGGGAACAGCGATGAGGCCGCGATACCGAAGGCCAAAGCTACAGTACCCGCCGCAAAACCTGGAGGGTTCAAGCCCAGATAACCGGCCAGAACAATCGCGAAGGCCATTGAAATCTTACCGGCCAGCAATTCGCTCTTTTCAGAAATATTGGGATTGAACACGCCCTTGATCAAGTCATGCGACACCGCAGACGAAATCGCCAGCAGCAGACCAGCAGCAGTCGACAACGCAGCAGCCAAACCACCGGCGGCCACCAAGGCGATCACCCAGTTGGGCAACAGCGCAATTTCAGGGTTGGCCAACACCATAATGTCAGCGTTCACCGTCATTTCACTGCCTTTCCAGCCAGCAGCCTCTGCCTTGGCCAGGAATGCTTCGTCTTTGGACTTGTCGTTGTAGTATTGAATGCGGCCGTCACCGTTCTTGTCTTCAAACTTCAACAAGCCCGTGGTTTCCCAACGACCCATCCAGGCCGGCTTCTTGTCGTTTTCAAGTGCGGCTTCGGGTGCGAACAAATCACCACCTGTTGCTACATTGGAGTTCACAGTAGCATGCAGGTTGTAACGGGCCATCGCGCCAACAGCAGGTGCTGTAGTGTACAGAATCGCAATGAACACCAGTGCCCAACCGGCAGATGAACGTGCATCGGCCACTGTGGGTACAGTGAAGAAGCGAATGATCACGTGGGGCAGGCCCGCGGTACCAATCATCAAGCTCACGGTGTAGAAGAAAGTGTTCAGGTAGCTGCCACCCGCTGGTGTTGTCGTGTACTGACTAAACCCGAGGTCGGTCACCACCTTGTCCAGGGTCGCCAGCATGGGTTGACCATTGGCCAACATATCAGAACCCAGGCCCAACTGTGGCAAAGGATTGCCCGTCAAGTTCAAGGAAATGAAGATTGCTGGAATGGTGTAAGCGAAAATCAACACGATGTACTGTGCGATTTGCGTGTAGGTAATGCCCTTCATGCCGCCAAACACAGCGTACATGAACACAATACCCATACCCACATAAATACCCACTTCAGCGGACACACCCAGGAATCGGGAGAACGCTACACCCACACCGGTCATCTGCCCGATTACATAAGTAATGGAAGCCACCAGCAAACAGATTACGGCCACTGTGCGCGCTGTGTTGGAGTAGTAACGGTCACCAATGAACTGAGGCACCGTGAACTTGCCAAACTTGCGCAGGTACGGGGCCAACAACATCGCCAGCAACACATAACCACCGGTCCAGCCCATCAGGAATACGGAACCACCGTAACCCATGTTGGCGATCAGACCCGCCATTGAAATGAACGAAGCGGCTGACATCCAGTCTGCCGCTGTCGCCATGCCGTTGGCTACGGGGTGAACGCCACCGCCAGCCACATAAAATTCACCCGTGCTGCCAGCACGAGCCCAAAACGCAATACCGAGGTACAGCGCAAAACTCAAACCCACGATGACGTAGGTGATTGTTTGCAAATCCATTGGCAATCTCCTTAGTTTTCGTGGACGTCGTGTTCGCGGTCAATCTCGCCCATTTTCTTCGCGTAGTAGAAAATAAGGATAATGAACATGTAAATAGAACCTTGTTGGGCAAACCAGAAGCCCAGTGGATAGCCACCGATGCTAAATTGATTGAGTTGCTCAACAAACAGAATGCCGGCACCGTAAGAAACCAAAAACCACACGATCATGATCTTGGTCAACAGGCCGAGTGTCGCTTTCCAGTAGGCATCACCGCCCTTTGGGTTGCTCATCGCTTGTCTCCTTTTTTAAGGTTGTTGTTAACCGCAGGCAAGGAATACGAGGTCACATCCCTCCCTAGCCAAGGCTTGCGAACGAGTATCAAAGCGAAAACTTACGCCAAACTGAAAGCCTCTCAGATAGATCATTAAACCTCCCTTCTGCATTACCCCCTCCCCTTTTGTGCGATTCACAATTCCCGAAAAACTGCAATTGACCGGTGATTACCTGTTTTATCCAGTGATTAAGCCGGGAAAGGACCCACACAATGGTATTTACCCCAATCGAGCCAACTCATTTTGACTAGCAAGGCGACCCATGACATCCAACACCGAGCAGCCTAACCTCCACAGAATTCACCTGTTCAATGCGCTGGCCCAAAGCCAGGCCTGCATCGAATTCGATCTGAACGGCAATGTGATGTATGCCAATCAGAATTTCCTGAATGTGTTCGGCTACTCGGAAGAGGAAGTGCTGGGCAAGCACCACAGCCTTTTTTGCACTGGGACGATGGCGGAATCGGATGAATACCGGCTGTTCTGGGACAAATTGCGCGAGGGCGAATTTCAAAGTGGCGAGTTTCTGCGACTCGATTCCCAAGGCCGGGAAGTTTATATCCAGGCGAGCTACAACCCGGTGCGAGATGACCACGGCAATCTGGTGTCGGTATTCAAAATCGCATCCAATATCACGGTGGCGAAAAGCAAGTCGCTTGAAGATGAGGGCAAAGTGGCTGCGATCGACAAAACCCAGGCCGTCATTGAATTTGATACCTCGGGCCGCATTCTGACGGCCAACGACAACTTCCTGAACGCCATGGGCTATCGCCTGCAAGAAATTGTGGGCCAACACCACCGCCAGTTTTGTGAAAAAAACTATGCGGAATCGGAGGAATACAGCCAATTCTGGAAAGACCTTGCCGCGGGCGAGTTTAAATCAGGCGAATTCATGCGCTTGAACCGGCACGGTCGCCCTGTGTGGCTGCAGGCGACTTACACGCCGATCTTGGGTGTGAACGGCAAGCCTGTGAAAGTCGTTAAATTTGCGAGTGACATCACTGCCGCCAAACTAAAGGCAATTGAAGACGATGGCAAGGTCAGCGCCATGAACCGATCGCAGGGCATCATCGAGTTTGATCTGGGCGGCCATATTTTGCACGCCAACGAGAATTTCCTCTCCCTGACAGGCTATTCGTTAAGCGATATTGTGGGTCAGCACCACAGCATGTTTGTGGACAAGGAAGAGGCCAGCAGCGGTGCTTACCGCGCATTCTGGCGCAAATTGGGCCAAGGCGAGTTTGATTCAGGTGAGTACCTGCGTGTTGGCAATCACGGCAAGCGAATCTGGATTCAGGCCAGCTATAACCCGATTCTTGACCTCGAAGGCAACCCGGTCAAAGTTATCAAATTCTGCAGCGACATCACCCAATCCAAATTGCAAGGGATTGAAACCCAGGCGCGAATGGATTCTGTCTCCAATACCAGCTGCATTCTGGAGTTCAATGCGGAAGGGAAAATTCTGAACAGCAATGAACTGATGCAAAAATCGCTGGGGTACAGCCAGGCGGATCTGGCTGACAAGTCCGAGAGCTTTTTGATGTTCGATGAAGAACGCAATGACAGCAATCACTTCAAAATCTGGAATGAATTGCGCGAAGGCAAAAACCTTGCGGGTGAGTTTCGCTACAAGGGTGTGGGCGGAAAGGAGGTCTGGCTTTCAGGTACGCGCAGCCCTGTCATTGGCCTTGACGGGAAATTGATCAAAGTGGTGTTGATGCTGCAGGACATTACAGAATCGAAGCTGTCGCGGCTGGACGCCGAAGGCAAACTGGGGGCGATTGATCGCTCTCAAGCGGTGATTGAATTTGACATGCAAGGCAAAGTACTTGCGGCCAACAACAACTTTCTGAAACTGATGGAATATTCCGCAGAAGAAATTTTAGGTCGCCACCACCGCATGTTTGTGGATGCCGCCTATGCTGCCACCCCTCAATACCAGGCATTTTGGGAAAGCCTGGGCCGTGGGCAGTTCGAGTCAGGTGAATACAAGCGGGTGGCCAAAGGTGGGCGGGAAGTGTGGATTCAAGCCACCTACAACCCAATTTACGATCCACGCGGCAACCTGGTCAAGGTCGTGAAGTTTGCCAGCGACGTGACCCAAAGCAAGCTGAAAAATTCGGAGTTTGAAGCCAAGGTCGAAGCCATTAACCTGGGGCAGGCCGTGATTGAATTCGATCTCGACGGCCATGTGTTAACAGCCAACCGGAACTTCCTCAATGCCATGGGTTACACCTCGCGTGAAATTCAGGGTCAGCATCACAGTATTTTCTGCACACTCGAATACACGCAAAGCGAGGAGTATCGGGACTTCTGGCTCAAGTTGAACGAAGGAAAATTTGTGAGTGGCCGCTTTCACCGCGTGGGCAAATTCAACCGCGATGTGTGGATTCAGGCCACGTACAACCCGATTCTGGACTTGAACGGCAATGTGGTCAAAGTGGTGAAGTACGCCTACGACGTGACCAAAGAGGTGATGCTGGAACAGGGGATCAACAAAAAGTCGGGCGAAATGCGGGAACGTGTGTCCAAGCTGGTCGATAGTATCACCGACATTTCGGGCAACTCAGCCACTGCAACGCAATTGGCCGAGAAAGGACTGGAAGCTGCCCATCAGGGAAGCAGGGATTTAAAGCGATCCATCGCTGCAATTCATGCCATCCAGAACAGCTCAAGCAAAGTGTCGGAAATTGTGCGAGTCATCGGCGACATTGCCAACCAGACCAACTTGCTGGCATTCAATGCGGCAATCGAAGCCGCACGCGCCGGGCAACACGGCGTTGGGTTTTCAGTGGTGGCGGCCGAAGTGCGCAAGCTGGCCGAGAGCAGCTCAAGCGCAGCTCGCGAAATTGCGACACTGATTGAAGAATCGGTTGCGCAGGTCGAAGAAGGGGTCGAGGTGAGCCAAAACGCTGCCCAAAGCTTTGAAGGAATCTTGAGCAGTGTGACGGAAACGGGCGAGAGCGTGAAGCAAATTACCAGCTCGGCTGAACAACAACGTGATCTGGCCATTGCTGTTAACCGCCTGATTGAAGAACTCACAGGCGGCCTTGAAAAGCACCTCGGCGGTAAAAGCGCATGAGTGAACTGAGCCAATACGAACAGGGCTTTGGTTCATTTCGAATTGGCGAAATGACTCTGGCCCTGCCGATGAAATCGGTCAGGGAAGTGGTGCCGTTTCATCCCTTGATGGCACTGCCCTGCCCACACCCCTGGATCAAAGGCGGTCTGGACCTGAGAGGCGTGACCATTCCGGTACTGGACCTGGAATGTTTGCTGAACCGCCCCGGACACCAGTACACCCCGGGCTGCATTTTACTGATCGCCCACGAGAACCACTTGTTGGGGCTCATTGCCGACCAGGTCAAAGCTTTGTTTTTTGCAAACCCGGCAGCGATGCACACGGTCAGTTCAGAGGACACGATCGGCAGCATTTTTGCAGGCAGCCTCATGAACAGCGAATTGAACCAACTGGTTCAGGTGCTTTCAACGCAAGCCTTGTTCGACCTGCCCGGGCTGCCCAAAGCCGAAGACCCGGAACCACACCGCCAATCGCTTGAATTACAAACATCCAATGAAGACACAGCTCTCAACACTCGCACACCACTGATGTTGATGCAGAGCATGTCCACGCTGTTTGCAGTGAATCCAAAAGACATTGAAACCACGGTGGTCAACCCGGTGCTGTTGCCCAGTGAGTATGCCGGTGGTTTTTACAAAGGCAACCTGAATTACAGAGAGCAAACCATTCCGGCAATTGACCTCGCAAGCTACCTGGGTCTGGGCACCAACAAGCAATTGCAACGAGCCACACAACAGGCCTTTGTCATACGAATCGAGGGCAACCCGCTGGCCTTGCTGATCGATCGGGTGCTGGATATTGTGCATGTACCGCACAATTCAGTCATTCCGCTGCCCTGTTTTGGGCTACCCAAAGCGAATCAACTTGAAGGTGCCTTGCCTTGCAATGTGTTTTCAAAAGAAGACCCACATTCGCAGCGTGGCCCGCAATATTTTGTGCTGTCATGCCCCAGAATCAGCGAAGACCAGGAATTGAATGAACTGGCCAGTATTTTGGCCAAGGCCAGTGCGACGGCGCACCTGGATTTCGAGAACCAGCAAGGTAAAACAGCGCTGGGTCTGGATCGGTTGATGGTTTACCGTTTGGGCACCGAATTTTCTACGCCCATTGAACAAGTGCGGGAAGTACTTCCCTACCGTGCAGACATTGAGATTTTTGAGCGCAGTAATCCCATGCTGGGCATGCTGACCCACCGCAACCAATCCATGCCAGTGTTTGACTTGGCGCAATGGTTGGGCGCCGAACGTCAAAGCCTGAGTCATGAATCCAGCATTCTGGTGGTGAATGCGCATGGCAGCACGATTGGCTTTGCAGTAACCTCGCTGACAGCGATTGAAAACGCCCAGTGGGAACCCCATGTGCCCGTATTGGGCGAACAAAGGCAGCTGCTGCATGGCCGATTAAAAACCACGCAGAGGCTTGCCCAAATTGGAGAAGACAAACACCAGCGCATGGTGGAGGTGATCGATTTACATCAGCAAATAGCGCTGATTCTGGATCAATTCGGTGTGATCTCGCCTACAGCTCTCGAGACTGTGCCTGAGCATTCTGAGCACGCAGCGCAGTGAACTCCTTCACAAACTCGTCGAAACGGTCTTGCTCGATCGCTTCCCGCATTTCACGCATCAAATCCAGGTAGTAGTGCAGATTGTGCATCGTGTTAAGCTGCGCACCGAGAATTTCCTTGCTCCGGTCCAGGTGGTGTAGGTACGCGCGTGAGAAATTTTTGCAGGTGTAGCAACTGCAGGTGGCATCAAGCGGGCTTTCATCGTTGCGAAATTTCGCGTTGCGAATTCGAATGTCGCCCGTGCGCGTGAACAGCCAGCCGTTGCGTGCATTGCGGGTTGGCATCACGCAGTCAAACATGTCAATGCCCTGCCCCACCGCATTCACCAGGTCTTCGGGAGTACCCACACCCATCAAATAGCGGGGCTTGTGTTGCGGCAACTTCGGCGCGGTGTGCGCCAAAATTCGTTGCATGTCGTCTTTGGGCTCTCCCACTGACAAGCCACCGATGGCGTATCCATCAAAGCCGATTTCCTCAAGGCCCTGCAGTGAGATATCACGCAGGTCCTCGTACATGCCGCCCTGAACAATACCAAACAAGCCGTTGTGGTTGCCCATCGCATCGAAGGCATCACGTGAACGGCGTGCCCAACGCATGGACATTTCCATGGACAGGCGTGCTTCAGTGTGTGTGGCAGGGTAAGGTGTGCATTCGTCGAAAATCATGACGATGTCGGAATTCAGCACAGTTTGAATGCGCATGCTTTCCTCAGGGGTGAGGAACAGCTTGTCGCCATTCACAGGGCTGCGAAAGTGAACCCCCTCTTCCTTGATTTTACGCATGGCCCCAAGGCTGAACACCTGAAAGCCGCCCGAGTCAGTCAAAATTGGACCTTTCCAGCCCATAAACTGGTGCAGACCACCAAATTTTTCCATGATGTCCAGACCAGGCCGCATCCACAAATGAAAGGTGTTGCCCAGAATGATTTGCGCCTGGATTTCAGTCAGGTCGCGCGGCGTCATGCCCTTCACAGTGCCATAGGTGCCCACCGGCATGAAGATCGGGGTTTGGATAACGCCGTGTGCGGTGGTGATTTCGCCCCGACGGGCTTTACCCGAGGTGGTTTTGAGTTTGAAGGACAGTGCGCTCAAGGAAAATGCCTTTTTAGAATTGGCCGTATTTTAAATCATTTCAAGCACATGGGCCTGAAAACCACGTTTTGAGTCGCCATTCCAGCAATTCAAGCGCTTGTTTGGCACAATGGAGCCATTCACAAAATTAGAAGTACCCCATGCAACAACCTGCCAAACCCGAATTCATTCGCGCCGAGAAACGCGATGGCGACGCCGAGCTGGACGCGCACCTGTTTCGGCAAGCGCTGGCCCAGTTTGCCACCGGCATCACCATCATCACCACCAAAAATGCTGAAGGCAAATACGTGGGGGTGACGGCCAATTCGTTTAACTCTGTCTCACTACATCCGCCTTTGGTGTTGTGGAGCTTGTCGAAAAAGGCCAGCAGCCATGATGCATTTGCCGCGGCCACGCACTATGGGGTCAGTGTGTTGTCGGCCGATCAGGAAGATCTGTCACACCATTTCTCGACCTTCAAAGGCGATCGGTTTGCGGGTGTCGAAGCGATTGAGGGTTTGGGTGGTGCACCGTTGATTCCGAATGCCTTGGCACATTTCGAATGCAAAGTGCGCAGCCGCTACGATGAGGGAGATCATTTCATTATGGTGGGCGAGGTGTTGCGCTGCGATTTCCGGGAAGGTGAGGCGTTGGTGTATCGGTCGAGGAAGTACTTCCGGAATTGATCGGCGAGTATTGATTGCCCAATGGGCGAGGGTTTCAATCTCTTGCCTGCCTGTTAACTGCCCGATCGGCTTGGGTTCCGACCCTTCGGAGCTTTCTTAATCGCCCATTCGGCTTGGGTTCCGCTCTCTCGCAGTTTTATTAATCGCCCAATTGGCTTGGGTTCCGATATCTCGCCAGAAAACCTGTACTCCCCTTGCTGAGCCTTGCGATGCCTGAGAACGACCCTCCTAAACTACGGGTCGGGTCCGTTCTCTGTCGCCCATGCTGGGCAACACCGGCCCTGCTCGGCACGCAAGGGCAGGTTTTCTTGAAGGCGAGGCGATCGAAACACCGCCGCC
>VFQO010000089.1_pt1 | contig 117850 bp, 115 predicted proteins | sample 3512331 | NCBI WGS metagenome assembly VFQO01 (sample SAMN10412371, study PRJNA504923) | tailings metagenome | isolation source: Replicate 3 from Balatoc abandoned mine | place: Philippines: Itogon, Benguet | collected 2017-08-28 | reverse complement strand
AACGAGTTATCTTCATTCAACAAGCTTATCATTTAAGCTTATCTACTACAGCCCCTTGATTTTTTGATAAATCATGATTAGATGAAAGCCACTTAAATTTTTAAGTGGCTTTTTTATTGAGTAATTTAGACCAAGTAATTTAGACTAGGGAAGAGCGCAACGTGGCAACTTATGCGATAGGGGACATTCAGGGCTGTTATCACGCTTTTCAGGCCTTGCTGAAACGTTTGGCGTTCAACCCTAAACATGACCACCTTTGGCTGGTCGGAGATTTAATTAATCGCGGCAGTGGTTCCTTGCAAGTGCTACGCTGGTGTTATCAGCATCGCGATGCCATTACGGTGGTGTTGGGCAACCATGATTTGCATGCCTTGGTGGTGGCTGCGGGTATAGTGAACGCGCATCGAGGCGATACGCTGGATGAAATTCTTGCAGCAGATGACAGCGCCCAGCTGCTTGATTGGCTGCGTATGCAAAAGCTGATGCATTATGAGCATGGCTATTTAATGGTGCATGCCGGCCTACTGCCGCAATGGACAGCGCGGCAGGCGCTCACTTATGCCGCAGAGGTCGAAACGGTGCTGCACAGCGATGATTATCTGGATTTTTTCAAACACATGTACGGTAATCTGCCCGACCATTGGCAAGAGGATTTACAAGGGGTCGATCGTCTGCGAGTCATTACCAACGCCGCTACACGCTTGCGGATTTGCGCTGAAAATGGGCAAATGGAATTTAAATTCAAAGGTGAACTGGAAGATATTCCCTCTGGCTACATGCCCTGGTTTGATGTGCCGCAGCGCGCTAGCCGTGATACGCCAGTCATTTTTGGTCACTGGTCTGCGCTGGGGTTGCAGCAGCGTGATAATATTTATGCACTGGATACCGGCTGTTTGTGGGGTGGCAAACTTACCGCCATGAATCTTGAAACCAAGGCGATTACGCAGGTGGATTCGCAGTCGGCGGATAAACCCATCAGTCTCAAGGCCATTTAGTCTATTGGTGAATGCCGAGCTGACTACGTATCAGCTGCTCGATGTGCATGGTCAAATTGCGGCGGTCAAACTGCGTAAACTGTTCAGGGTTGATGGGTTCTAAAAAGTGCAGTTCGATTAAGGGCTGCTGCTGCGCCAGAATGTTCTGCATCGATTCTTGCAGGGTTGTATCATCGGCATAAGCGGCTTTCACGTTCGCTTGGCCTTGCTCGTTAGGGTAAAAAATTGCCACCGGCCAAATAGTCGATTTAGCTTCAATCGCGGCCTGTATCAGGCTGGTTTTGAATGGCTGGATTTTAGTACCGTCCGTGGTTGTACCTTCCGGAAAAAAGCATAAATTATCGCCTGCATTCAAACTGGACACTGCACGTTCGATGGTACGTTTGGCATCGCGTTTGCTGCTGCGGTCTATAAATAAAGTGTTATTTTTTTCAGCCAGATAGCCGAATATTGGCCAATTCCGAATATCGGATTTGGCAATAAAACGCAGTGGTACAGTGCTGTTGAGTGCATGTATGTCAGCCCAGGAGATGTGGTTGCCCACAAACATAGTGTTACTGGGTGGTGAGCCTGGGTCTGGCACAAATCCGCTGCGTATTACTTGAATATTGAATGCGCCTAACAGATGCTTGCACCACCAGCGCACGATTCTAGCGTGCGTGGATTTGTTGGCAAACGGCAGAATCAGCACTGCCACACTTAACCCAAGCAAGGTGTGCACAATGATACGCAATATGCGCCAATATTGAGTAAGCTTTCCGGTGGGTGCTGTGTTAACGCTGATTGGTTGCAAATGGCTTAGTCTTAATTTGTTTGGCTGCAAATTTTTTTGGCGGCATGACTAAGCCGCTTATTTCATAAAGTGGCTGGCATACCTTGGGTTGATTCTCGATAGCGGTAACATTACCAGCATATCGGCTGTGTTGAAATAGGGATCCCATGCCGGTTCGCCGCAAATATATGCCCCCAAGCGCAAATAGCCTTTGATCAGCGGCGGACAAGCTACTTGCAGATTGCTGTTGAGCGAGTGAATCGGCAGCGGGTTGCGCGCAAACACACGGTATTCAATTGGTGATAAATAATCATCCTGCAACTTCTGATACAGGCTGGCTGCCAGGTGACCACCATCAGACATGCTGATGCTGCCGCAGCCTATCATGTATTCGTAATTGTGAATCTGCATGTATTTGGCAAGGCCAGCCCACAGCATGGTAATGGTGCCGCCGTTGCGGTAGTTCTGATGTACGCAGGCGCGACCTACCTCGACTGTGCGTTCAAACAAGTGTTCCAGTCGACTCAAGTCAAATTCGCCGGCTGAATAGTAGCCACCCGCCGCATTGGCTTTAGACGGGCTTAAAATCCGATAGGTGCCAATCACCTGATTAGTGCCGCTGTCGCGCACAATCAAGTGATCACAAAATTGGTCAAAGCCGTCAATGTCCAAGCCACCGATACCAGAGAGCTGAGCGCCCATTTCTTCGGCAAATACTTTGTAGCGCAGGCGTTGCGCTTCTTCAATTTCAGCTTGGGTTCGTGCAAGGCTCACATAGAGTTTGCGTGGAGAGGTTAGTTCGCGTTTGAGGTTTTTGTCTTCGTCGGTTAATGCAATTTCTCTACTGAGCATTAAGTTGTTCATCATCTGTTCTCCTTTTTGTGCCTGCCACTTTAATGAGCACACATGAAGAATTCATGACGAAAACGTGACTGTTTGTTGACAGATTGCTGTAGATGGTATGCAGCGAACTGCAATAAAAAACGCCATCATACAGATGGCGTTTTGTGTGACTAAAACCTCTATGCGTGTTAGTGCGAAACGCGAGAAACACCGCCAGTTTCAATGATGCGCACTTTTTCACCGGCTTTAAACACTTCATCTGCTTCCTGAACGATGGCTACCAGACCGCCCCCATCCAGCTTGATGGTGATTTCCAGCGCATCTTTGCGGGTAATGCCTTCTTCTGCCATAGCGCCGGCAATGCCGCCAACAACCGCGCCCAGCACTGCACCTACCATGCCGCTTTTGCCGTCACCGCCAATTGAGCTGCCTGCAATTCCACCAACCGCACCACCGGCTACTGTGCCCACCGGTGATTTGGTGCCTTCCAGTTTTACCTGACGCACGCTTTCAACTACACCGGTTTTTACGGTTTGTGTTTTGCGTGCCTCATCACGGCTGTAAACACTGCCAGAATTTGAGCTGGCGCAGGCTGCTAAAAAAACGGCCAAAAAAGCCAGTGTAATGAGTTGGATGATACGCATGATGAGTTTCCTTTAAAAATCAGTATGCTGTTGATAATGCTGAGACTGTTTTTGACAGATTCAGTTTAAATTATTTTCTTGTAACGCTATTTTCTTGCCTCTTCAGCCACCACTTCATTCAGCAACGCTTGTGTGTAAATCGCTTCAATATCTTCACGTGACGGGCGATGGTTTTGCCCACCGCGGCTGCTAATTTTAATTGCACCCATGGTAGAGGCTAGCCTGCCGCAAGTAGGCCAATCCCAGCCACGGGTAATACCGTATAATAAACCAGCGCGGTAAGCATCACCGCATCCGGTCGGGTCTACAATATCTTTTGCCGGTACGCATGGAATTTCATAACGCAGGCCGTCAGCATAAATATGTGAGCCGCTGGCCCCCAAAGTCACAATCAGCGCTTTCACTTTCTGTGCCAGTTGTTCCAGAGTTAAACCAGTTTTGTCCTGAATGATTTGTGACTCGTAATCATTGACCGCCAGATAATCTGCCATGTCAATGAAATGTAGTAATTCTTCACCATCGAACATGGGCAGACCTTGACCCGGGTCAAACATGAATGGAATTCCAGCTTCAAAGCATTCACGGGCGTGCTGGAACATGCCATCGCGGCCATCAGGTGCAATAATCGCCAGACTGACGTTTATACTGTCTTTAACGCTGTTGAGGTGTGACAGCGTCATGGCGCCAGGGTGAAACGCGGTAATCTGGTTATCGTCAATATCGGTCGTGATGTAAGCCTGTGCAGTGTAGGTGCCAGGTACGATTTTAACGTGCGTTGTATTGAGCTGGTTTTTAGCCAGCCATTCAGCATAAGTGCCGAAATCTTCACCGGCAGTTGCCATGATCAGCGGATTGCCGTCCAGCAGCTGCAGGTTATATGCAATATTGCCAGCGGTACCGCCAAATTCACGGCGCATTTCCGGCACATAAAAAGCCACGCTGAGTTTGTGAATTTTGTCGGGCAGGATATGGTTTTTGAATTGGTCTTGAAACACCATGATGGTGTCAAATGCCAGTGAACCGCAGATGAGTGTGTGCATAAAATTAAGCGCTTGAAAAAACAGCTATTATCGTTGGGATTGCGCGGTTTGGGCAAGCGCGTTGTGTGCGCTTGGGCTAGTGTGCAAGTGCACCGTCGATAAGAATCTTGGCGGCTTTTTTAGCGTATTTGATAGCGTCTGAACCACGCTGCATTTGTTCGGCTTGTACGGCACCTTTGAATAACAAAGATAATTGCAGCGACAAACCTTCTGCGTCTTTGATGTTGGCTTCAGTGGCTAGATGTTTGATGTAATCTCTGAACTGGAGTGACTGCTCGGTTGAAAGTTGATGCACCGGATTATCTTCTTGCGGAAACTCTGCAGAAGCTTTCATGAAGCCAATGCCATGAAAATCGGGTGAGGTAATCCACTCTTCGATGTAATCAAAGAGCTTTTGCAGCTTTTCACTGGGTTTTTTGCTGTTAGCACTCAGTTTGTCATTAAGCCAGGTTTGGAAATCCTGATGACCTTGTTTCAGCACTTCCAGGATAAGCAGTTCTTTGCTGTTGAAATACTTATATAACGTCATTTTGGTAGTACCGGCTTCGGCTACGATGGTGTCTACGCCAGTCGAGTTGATACCTTGCGTTTGAAACAGCAAGCTAGCAGTGTTAAGTATTTTTTCACGAAGCTTAGACATGAGCAGATTATACTAATCGGTATAGCTATTTTGCAACAATTATTTTTAGTGGCAAATTCACCATCTATTTAGAGGTTGCCATCAGCATGGGCGTGAAGTTACATCGGATTTTTTCCAGATAGAAATTTGCAATCGCCAAATCATCCAGATCGGCTGGCAATTTACCGCCGACTACATTTTCCAGATAAATCGCCTTGTGTTTATCCGGAATCTGTAATGCCTCCGGAAATTGGCAGGTGCCTTGGCGCATCAGTTCATATTTGGCATACATTTTTGAGGCGTCAATCGCCGTGAGCGCTTTGTTTTCAGGAGCCAAGTGCTCGCTAGTTTCGTTACTCGGTGTTGCCGCATGCGCTATGTGTAATTGAGGGTTCTGAGTGTGCATAATGGCTGGCAGCCACATTGCGCCAACGCCTATCATCACCAGTAAGCTTGCAGCAATGGCGTAGCGCATGGGGCGCACCTGCTTCAGTTTTTGAAACATGCCAGCTTTTTGGGTTTGCGCCTGAATCAGCGCCTCAGCAGCTTTTTTTGCATGCATCATGCTGTTGCTGCCGGGATGCTCTATCGCTTGCAGTGCCGCACTGTGTGCAATCAGCACAATGTGCTCAGCCAGTATGACGGGATTTTCCGCACCTAGCGATTTAGCCTGTTCGGTGCAATAGTTCACTAAAATCGGACTAGGCTGGTATTGGAATTCTGTGGTTTTTTGCAGGTTAGGTGCGAGCAGCCAGTCTTCAAGAATATCAAACAAATTCAGCAGGCGATCTTGTGGCGTTTTGCTCGATTTGGCGAGCATATGGATAAGCCACGGGGAGTTGAAAATGTCCATTTAATTATGTCGCGGTCAATATTGATAAAAGAGTTTTACTTAAAAAGGTTTTACAACCACCAGTATCACTACCAATGTGAGTGCGATGACTGGCACCTCATTGAACCAGCGATACCACACATGACTGCGCGTGTTTTTATTGGCCTGAAAATCCTTGAGCAGTTTGCCACAGTACCAGTGATAAGCGATTAGCAACAGCACCAACGTGAGTTTTGCATGCATCCATGCACCAGTAATGCCATAGCCTACCATCAGCCATAAACCAAAACCCAGCGCTAAAACTGCTAGTGGCAGCATGAAGCGATAAAGTTTGGCTTCCATGAGTTTAAGGCGTTCGGCAGCTTCAGAATTGGCATTGACCATGGCGTGGTTCACAAATAATCTGGGCAGATAAAATAAGCCGGCAAACCAGCTGGTCACAAAAATAATGTGAAAAGATTTAATCCAAAGCATTACACACTCAATTCCTGGTTCAAAAGCTGTTTAAGGGCGTTAAAGTCTAGCTCGCCGATGGTTTTTTGCAGCAGCTGGCCTTGTTTGTTATAAATAAAAGCGGTGGGCGTGAGATTTACCTTGCCAAATTGCGTAGTGATTTCTGCGTTGCTGTCATGCGTTACTGGAAACGGTAGTGCCTTGGCTTGTGTATAGTTCTGCACCTGCGAGATTGGGTCATAAGGCATTGCTACGGCAATGACTTCGAAGCCCTTGTCCTGATATTCTTGGTATGTCTTGATTAAATCTGGCATTTCCTTAATGCAACCGGGGCAATCGGTTGCCCAGAAATTCACCAGCACCACCTTATTCCTGAGTGAGGCCATGCTGATTTGTCTGCCATCTATCGTGGTGAAAGTCACCTCAGGTGCCGTGGGCTTGTTGGTTAGCTGAAGCGCAACAAAGACCACCAAAGCGATTACGATGATAGGCAGCAGGGATTTTTTTAATAATAGATTCATAGCAGCAGTGTAACGTTTAAAAAGGTTTCGTCTAGCGTAATTTTGGATATCTATTTCGCATACAAATTACAAGTTAGGGCGGAATTAATTGTGCTTTTTGTACTCGAATAACCATGAGCCGCTCGCGCTTATTTGTGCGGGCTGGCGTGTTATAATAATGTTTTAATAGCCAAGCTATTTACCAACTCAATGAACGCACCGATATCAAGTACTATTCTTAACGCAGAACATCAACCTGCAACGCGTTTACGCGAAATTCCTTATAACTATACTTCATTCTCAGACCGCGAAATCGTGATTCGGTTTCTTGGCGAAGAAATCTGGAGTATTTTAAACGAACTGCGTGGGGCGCGTAAAACAGGCCGCTCTGCACGCATGCTATTTGAAGTACTGGGTGATTTGTGGGTCGTATCCCGCAATCCTTATCTGCAGGATGATTTGCTGGAAAACCCCAAGCGCCGCAAAGCGCTGGTTGAGGCTTTGCATCATCGCATCGCAGCGATTGATGAGCGTAGTGCTGGTAACGACAAAGTGTTGAAACTGGTCGCAGCAGCCAAGCATGCGGTGACGCGTTTCGAAAACGAGTTTAAGCAAACCGCAAGCCTACGCAAAAAAGCGTTCAGTAAACTCGCAAAAATCACCCGTAAAGACAATATTAAATTTGATGGTCTGTCACGCGTATCGCATGTGACAGACGCCACCGACTGGCGTGTTGAATATCCATTTTTGGTGCTGACACCTGATACCGAAAAAGAAATTGCCGCCATGGTGCGTGCATGTATCGAGCTGGGTTTAACTATTATCCCACGCGGTGGTGGTACCGGTTACACCGGTGGCGCGATCCCACTGACGCCACTGTCTGCGGTGATTAATACAGAGAAACTGGACAAGCACAGCGGCGTACAAATGCGTACCTTACCGGGTGTGTCACGTCAGGTCGCGACGATTGAATGTGGTGCGGGCGTGGTCACACGCCGCGCTATGGAAGCCGCATCTGATGCCGGTCTGGAATTCGCCTGCGATCCGACCAGCGCCGATGCCTGCTGTATCGGCGGTAACGTAGCCATGAATGCGGGCGGTAAAAAGGCCGTGTTGTGGGGAACCGCGCTGGATAACCTGGCGTCATGGCGTATGGTGACCCCAGATGGTGACTGGATGGAAGTGGAGCGTCTTGACCATAATCTGGGCAAAATTCATGACATTGAAATGGCGCGTTTCAAAATCAGTCGCTATGCAGATGACATGAAAACGCTGCTGGCTGAACCTGAGATTCTTGAAATACCGGGTCCGAGTTTCCGTAAAGTGGGTCTGGGTAAAGATGTGACCGATAAATTTCTGTCCGGTTTGCCAGGTATTCAGAAAGAAGGCTGTGACGGTTTAATTACCAGCGCTACTTTTATTCTGCATCGCATGCCAAAATATGTACGCACCATTGCGCTGGAATTTTTTGGCAATGTCTCTAATGCAGTGCCGGCGATTGTGGAAATCAAGGATTATCTCGATGCGACGGCCAAGCAGACCCCGGCAGTGATTATGGCGGGTCTGGAACACATGGATGAGCGTTACATCAAGGCAGTGGGTTATGCCACCAAAGCAGCGCGTCAGCAGCGCCCGAAAATGGTATTGATTGCAGACATTGCCTCTGATGATGAAAATGCAGTGGGTGAAGTTGCGTCGGCCATGGTGCGCATGTGTAATGCACGCAATGGCGAAGGTTTCATTGCTGTTTCTAGCGAAGCGCGTAAGAAGTTCTGGCTCGATCGCGCACGTACCGCTGCGATTGCCAAACATACTAACGCCTTTAAAATTAACGAAGACGTGGTGATTCCACTGCCTAAACTGGGCGATTACTCAGACGGTATCGAACGCATCAATATTGATTTGTCGATTAACAACAAGCTTAAACTGCTGGATGCGGTGGAAGCCTTTATGCAAGGTGACCTACCGTTGCAGAAAGACGAAGAAGGCAATGTTGATGCCAACATGGTGAAAACCAAGCAGCAGATGGCATTGCAACTGATTGCTGAGTTGCGTCAGCGCTGGAGCTTTATTTTGCAGCATCTGGATTCACCAGTCAGCGTGCTGGGTGATGCAGGTGCAGCACTGACACAATATGAAAATGTGTTCCGTGCCGTACAGTCTTATGACTTGCGTATCTCTTGGAAGCGTGAGCTGAAACGCCCAATGGCCGATATTTTTGCCGGTCGCGAATACCAGAAAATTTTGGAACGCTGTGATGAAATTCACAAGCAGGTGCTGAAAAGTCGCGTGTTTGTTGCGCTGCACATGCATGCGGGTGACGGCAACGTGCACACGAATATTCCGGTTAACTCAGATGACTATGGCATGATGCAAGATGCGCATGCCGCGGTAGCGCGCGTCATGGCATTGGCACGCAGCCTGAACGGGGTGATTTCAGGTGAACACGGTATCGGTATCACCAAAATGGAATTTTTGGATCAGTCCACGATTGATACTTTCACCGCTTACAAGAATGAGGTAGACCCGAACGGTCACTTCAATAAAGGCAAGCTGTTGGCAGGCTCTGGCTTAGAAAATGCTTATACGCCAAGCTTTGGTTTGCTGGAGCAAGAGTCCATCATTATGGAGCAGTCTGCCATCGGTGAAATTGCCGATGATATCAGTGACTGCCTGCGCTGCGGTAAGTGTAAGCCGGTGTGCAGCACCCATGTGCCACGCGCGAATTTGCTCTACTCACCACGTAATAAAATTTTAGGCACTTCACTGCTGATTGAGGCCTTCCTGTATGAAGAGCAGACTCGCCGCGGTATTTCTATCAAGCATTTTGATGAATTTAACGATGTGGCTGACCACTGTACCGTGTGTCATCGCTGCGAAAAACCTTGTCCGGTGGATATCGATTTTGGTGATGTGTCCATCAAGATGCGTAACTTCTTGCGCGAGCAGGGCAAAAAACAATTTAACCCTGGCACTGCGTTGGGCATGGCGTTTCTGAACGCCAAAGATCCGGCCACGATTAAATTACTGCGTACCGTAATGATTAATTGGGGGTATAAAGCGCAGAATTTGGCACATGCACTAGCGAAAAGGTTTGGTTTACTGCGAGATAAGAAGCAGCCCCCTGCGACCGTGGGCAAGGCAGAAATCAAGGCGCAGGTGATTCATTTCATCAATCGCCCAATGCCGAAGAAAATGCAGTCCAAAACCTCACGCGCCATGTTGGGCTTGGAAGATGATCATTTGATTCCGGTGATTCGAGATCCAAACAAGGTGACCGAAGATTCGGAAGCAGTGTTCTATTTCCCGGGTTGCGGTTCTGAGCGATTGTTCTCAAACGTGGGGCTGGCAACACAAGCCATGCTGTATGAAGTTGGTGCAATTACCGTGTTGCCACCAGGTTATTTGTGCTGTGGGTATCCGCAAACTTCAGCGGGCAATCACGATAAGGGCCAGGAAATTACGGCGGATAATCGCGTGCTGTTCCATCGTGTGGCGAATACCCTGAATTATTTGGATATCAAAACCGTGATTGTATCTTGCGGTACTTGTATGGATCAGCTGCAGAAATACGAGTTTGAGAAAATCTTCCCAGGCTGCCGTCTGCTGGATATACACGAATACCTGATGGAAAAAGACATGCGCCTGCAAGGGGTGACCGGTACGCGTTATATGTATCACGACCCATGCCACACGCCGATGAAGACTTATAAGCCATTGGAAGTGACCAACAAGCTGATGGGGCAGGATGTGCAGCTGAATGATCGTTGCTGTGGTGAGAGTGGTACTTTTGCTGTAGCGCGTCCTGATATTGCAACGCAGGTCAAATTCCGCAAACAGGAAGAGCTGGAAAGCGGCATGGCAAAAATGGGCTTAACGGTCGGTGCGCCTGAAGCACCAGTGAAAATCCTGACTTCTTGCCCAAGCTGCTTGCAGGGTTTATCACGCTATGGTGAAGATACTGGTATTGAAGCTGACTATATCGTGGTGGAAATGGCGAAGCATGTGCTGGGTGAAAACTGGATGCAGGATTACGTGCAGAAAGCGAATAACGGCGGCATAGAAAAAGTGTTGCTGTAATCATTAAGGCCATCTACGGATGGCCTTAATGATTTGTCATGAAATATTTATTTAGAATGGCAGAAACATTGCAGTGGCCAAATTTTGCATAATGCGTGAAATCATGCGTTGTGATTTTTCTGCCAGTGCCACTGCATATAAGTCTGTGCGGCCTATCATTTTTCCAAATTCACGTTCAAATGATAGGTTTCTTTCCGTGTCATTAATTTCATTTGTCAGCAGATAAAGTGAGCCATCCGGTTTGCGTGCATTAGAAAGTTTCCAGGCAGCGATTTCCAGATTTCTCGCCACGTTATAAATACGCTGTGGATCTAGAGTATCAGTGAAATAAAAATCTGTTTTGTTGTTGTGTGCTTTAAGCAGCATGGTTTGCAAGCCCACGATAAATGCCAGCACGCGGTCACCGCTGAACTCTGGTTTAAAACTCAGAAAAATAGCTTCAGTGCCTTGAAGATTGTTTAGTTCTTTGAATTGATAATGATGCTGCGCTTCACCGTCGAATACCCAGGTCACCATTTTCTCAGCCGGGTCGGATGTGCTTTTTTTGAGCTCCTGCGGATTGCGCTTGTAAAGCTTGAGCATCAGTAGGCGCAGGCTTTCTGCATTTTCACGCATTTCAACGTCGGCCATGCGGTCGAAATCACTTTTGCCTAGTTGGTTAATGGTGCTGCGGTCTTGCTGTTCGGGGATGGGTTTGCCGAATTCAGAGTTGCCAAGCTTAGAGACGCTAGTACATGCGCAAATTGCCAGCAACATTAGCATGCTCAAGCGACTGCGATATAGGATCATGACGGGTTGACACTCCAACGCGAGAAGTTCTCATTTTACACATTATTGCTTATTTGAATCAGTCACGACCAAACGTGCTTCTGGAAATATAGCACTAAAGGTACTGCCAGCACCTAGCTCGCTGCTGATTTCCAGTTTTGCCTGATGACGGGTGAGGATGTGTTTTACAATCGCTAAACCCAAACCGGTGCCACCAGTTTCGCGACTGCGGCCGCGGTCTACGCGATAAAAACGCTCAGTCAGTCTGCCGATATGCTGCTGAGCAATTCCGATGCCGTTGTCACGCACACTGAACACACCATACTTGCCGCGCTGCTGCCATGATATATGTATGCTGCCACCGCTAGGCGTGTAGCGCACAGCGTTGCTCACCAGATTGCCGAGTGCGCTTTGCAGCTCATCTGTAGCGCCCATTAAGTCAAGCTTGTCAGAAAATTCCGCAGTGATGGTGTGCTTGCCTTGGCTGAGTGCGATGGCATCATTCAACAGCATGTTCACCATATCCTGCATCGTGATTAAGCTATCTTCAGGTGGCTGGGTGTTACTTTCAATGCGAGATAAGGTGAGTAAATCTTCAATCAGGCGACGCATGCGCGTTGTTTGATCTTGCATCATGCTGAAATAGCTGCGTATGTTTTCCGGAATAGCGCCTTCCATATCAGACAGCGTTTCAATAAAACCGCCAACTACAGTCAGTGGTGTTCGCAGCTCATGCGATACGTTAGCGATAAAGTCACGGCGCATTGCATCCACCTGTTCCATCTGCGTGACGTCTCGGCTAATCAGCAGTTTTTGTTTGCTACCCAGCGCTATCAGCCATATTTCCAGAATGGCGTCGTTATTTCGCAAATCTTTGAGTTTGAATGGTTCGTCATAAACTTCGTTATAGAGATACGCAATAAAGTGACTATTGCGTATCAGATTCACAATCGGCATGTGCCTGTCGGTTTCCAGATTCAGCCCTAGCTGATATTCTGCGTTTGAAGTGCACCACTCGATTTCATTGCTGGCGCTTAGAATGACTAAACCATCAGGTATCGCATTAGCTACCGTGTTGAAGCGTTCCAATGCTGCATTCAGCTCTTGATTTTTCTGCTCGTTGCCGCGTTCATATTTAAGCAAAGCATTGAAAATGTCCTCAGCCAGGCCTAAGCCTTCTGGCACTTTATCCAGTTCAGGCTTTTTCAGCCAATGCTGAAGCGCATACAAATCATTGATTTGAATCAGCAGGTAGCCGAAAAGTATAATTGTAAAAAAGAGAAAGGCGTAAGTCGTGCTGCTAAGTAGCCAGATAAATAAGCTGACAATACACAGTGCACAAAAGAAGAAGAAGGCTTTCCAGCGAATATCAATCACAGGTACAGATTTCGGTAACTAAACTGTGTTGGATTATAGCGGTGTTTATGCATCCGTCGTAATCTGCAACGCTTAATTGTATGCACGCAATTTTAAACAGTTACTCTTGCTGTGTCGAAAGACGATAACCTGAACCGCGAACTGTTTGCACTAAATCTTGATGCCCTGAGACTGATAAAGCATTGCGTAAGCGACGGATGTGCACATCTACGGTTCTGTCTTCGACAAATACGCGGTCGCCCCACACTTTATCCAGCAGTTGCCCGCGGGTATGTACCCGTTCCGGATTGCTCATAAAAAAATGCAGTAGCCTGAATTCAGTCGGCCCCAAATCAATCACTTTTTGGTTGCCTGTAACGCGATGTGTCGTAGGATCCAGACGCAGGCCATTCAGTTCAATCGGGTCATCTGTCATTTGGGGTGCGCGGCGACGCAACACCGCTTTAATGCGCGCATTTAGCTCACGTGGGCTGAATGGTTTAGTGACATAATCATCAGCACCGATCTCAAGTCCGCGTACTTTGTCATATTCTTCACCGCGTGCAGTGAGCATGATGATGGGGATATTTTTGGTCTGTGCATCAGATTTAATCTTTCTGGCAAATTCAAGCCCGTTCATCCCGGGCAGCATCCAGTCCAGCAAAATCAGATCGGGAATGGTTTCGCGCATGAGGTCTTGTGCGATTTCGGCACTGAGTGCGCGAATGGCATTGTGTCCCGCTTGCATAATGTTGAGCGCTAGCAGTTCCTGGATTGCTGGTTCATCTTCAACAACTAATATATTGGCTGGCATAGGTTTCCTTAAAATATACGGCTTGTAGAACACTAACCCGCTCAGTTTATGACGCTAATATGACATATTCATGACAAAAATTAAACCTGTTAATTTCATAAAATTTCATAACTAAATTGCCATTTTTTACAATTTGTTACAACATACCGAAAGTCTAATTTTTACAGTAAAACTGAAATTTATAAATTTGGAGTTAATTGCATGTCAGGTTTTTTATCCAAGGAACATATCACTGCCGGTCCAAACTTCAATCGCTGGCTGGTGCCTCCGGCTGCGTTAGCGGTGCATTTATCTATCGGCATGGCTTATGGGTTCAGCGTGTTCTGGAAACCTTTGGGTAACGCCCTCATGGGCGCTGATGGTCAGCCTTTGGCTGCCTGTGCTGCTGGTGCAACCACTTTTGCGGACAAGCTGTCGGGTACAGCCACAGCGTTGTTCGCAACGGACTGTAATTGGACGCAGTTTGATTTGGGCTGGATGTACACCTTATTTTTTGTACTCTTAGGCTGTTCTGCCGCAGTATGGGGCGGCTGGCTGGAGCGCGCAGGCCCACGCAAGGCTGGCTTGGTAGCTACACTTTGCTGGTGTGGCGGCTTGATGATTTCGGCTTATGGTGTCTATGCACATCAATTATGGATGATGTGGCTAGGCTCAGGGGTGATTGGCGGTATTGGTTTGGGCCTAGGCTACATCTCACCGGTTTCAACGCTGATTAAATGGTTTCCGGATAGACGCGGTATGGCGACAGGCATGGCGATTATGGGCTTTGGCGGTGGTGCCATGATCGGTTCACCGATTGCTACAAAACTCATGACCTATTTTGCAACGCCGACCAGCGTAGGCGTTTGGGAAACCTTTGTCGCTTTAGGCGTGATTTACACTGTCTTTATGCTGTTCGGCTCGCTTGCCTATCGGGTACCTGCGGTGGGCTGGAAACCAGCCAATTGGACACCGCCTCCAGCCAAACAAAATGCCATGATTTCCACCCGGCACGTGCATTTGAAAAATGCACACAAAACGCCGCAGTTCTGGCTGTTATGGATAGTGTTGTGCATGAACGTATCTGCCGGTATCGGTATCATTGGCGCTGCTGCGCCTATGCTGCAGGAAACGTTTGGCGGAGCACTCATCGGCCAAGCGGGTGTTGGTTTTGATGTGGTCAAACAGGATGCTGCACTTGCCGCTGCGGCTGCTTCAGTTGGCGCAGGGTTTGTCGGTTTGATTTCAATTTTCAATATTTTTGGGCGATTTGCGTGGGCTACTTCTTCTGACAAATTAGGCCGCAAACGCACCTATTATATTTTCTTTGTGCTGGGTGCCATCATGTACTGCACCGCAACTTATGTGGCGGGTTTTAAATCGTTGGCATTGTTTGTGGCCAGCTTCTGCGTGATTGCCTCAATGTATGGCGGCGGATTTGCAACAATTCCAGCGTATTTGGCAGATATGTTTGGCACGCAGTTTGTGGGCGCGATACATGGCCGCTTGCTGACTGCATGGTCAACCGCAGGTATATTAGGCCCTGTCGTCGTGAACTATATGCATGACACCGGCATTGAGGCCGGTGTGCCATTTGACAAGATTTATGCACCTATCTTCTTGACGCTTGCAGGTTTGCTAGTGATAGGTTTTATTGCCAATCTGCTGGTGAAACCGGTGGCAGATAAATACTTCATGACGGACGCTGAACTGGAATACGAACACCAATTGGCACACGATAAAAATGCAGAAGCCAATGGCGATTCAGCAAAAGCGGAGCAAGCAAAAAGTATCAGTGCCAATCCGCTGGTGACCGCATTGGCATGGGCTTTAGTGTTGATTCCGATTAGTTATGGAGTGTGGAGTACTATTCAGAAAACCTGGGTGCTCTTCAATTAGCGTGTTGTAAATGCACACGCTAATGAAAGCGATTTGCTCGTTCAGTGGTAAAATGCCGGCTGATAAATTTAAGCAGCTTGGAAAGTAAATAACGTGAGAGAAATTCAAAAGAACCTGAACGGTAAAGGCATGCAAGTAGGAATTGTCCTGTCAAGATTCAATAGCAACATTGGTGAGGGCTTGCTGGAGTCCTGCAAGGCGGAGCTGCTTAAGCTGGGTGTGGCTGATGAAGACATCACTGTTGCTACCGTGCCGGGCGCATTGGAAACGCCACTGATCCTGCAGCACATGGCATTGAGTGAGAAGTATGACGCGCTGATTGCCCTGGGGGCAATTATTCGCGGTGAAACCTATCATTTCGAAGTGGTTGCTAATGAATCTGCACGCGGAATTTCTGAAGTACAGCTTAATACGGGGGTGCCAGTCGCTAACGCTGTGTTAACGACCGAGAATGATGACCAGGCAATCGCACGTATGCATGTTAAAGGCGCAGAGGCCGCCCAAGTGGCAGTTGAGATGTATCAGCTGGTAAGAGCGCTATGAGTGATACGCAAAAATCTGTGACCAGCCTGGTGGTCGAAAACGATGCCGATAAAAAAGCGTCCAAAAAACCGTCAGCGTCTAAAAAACCTGGCACCAAAAATCGTAGAAAATCTCGAGAGTTGGTACTGAAAGCGGTTTATCGCGGCATGCTCAATGCTTCAGAGTTGTCTCAGATTTTCCGTGATATGACAGAAGACCCTGATTACAATAAGGCAGATGAAGCTTATTTCAGGCAGTTGTTGCAATCAGTGACCGCCAATCTGCAAGCGATTGATGACAAGCTGGTGAATTTTATCGATCGCCCCATGACTGAACTCAGCCCGGTTGAGCACGCGATTTTACGCATCGCAGGTTGTGAGCTGATGTTTGACAGCACTATTCCATACCGTGTGGTGATTAACGAAGGCGTAGAGCTTGCGAAGCTGTTTGGCGGCACTGATGGCCATAAATATATCAACGGTGTGTTGGATAAATTGGCTGCTGATGTACGGGTTTTAGAAGTGCAGGCAAATCGCAGTTAACTATTCAAGGGCTGAACTCACACAGCCTTCCGCATTCAACATCAAAAAACTTCCCTGTTCGTACCAGTCACCCAACACCCAGCGGCTGATGGTTTTACCGTTCATGCTGACGGCGTGATGATGAGGGCGATGCGTATGACCGTGAACGAAAATATCCGGCGCATAGTTTGCCAGCAGCGCTTTAACTGCTTCATCGTTCACATCCATGATCTCCATTTGCTTCTGTGATTTTTCCTGTTCGCTGCGTGCGCGTATGGCTTCGATCTGCTGTTTGCGTGTACTCAGTGGCTGACTTAAAAAATCAGCCTGCCAGATTTTGTTTCTGACTTGGTGCCGAAACTGCTGGTAAGCCACATCGTCGGTGCATAAATCGTCTCCATGACTTAACAACACTTTTTTGCCGCACAGCGTTATCAGTGTCGGATCATTAAGCAGGGTCAGTTGTGCGACCTTGCAGAAGTCATCGCCAATCAAGAAATCTCGATTGCCATGCATGATAAAAATAGGTACACCTGAACTCGCTAAAGCTTGAAAACCTTGAATAATCTGCTGATGAAAGGCATCAGCGATATCATCGTCACCAGCCCAGTACTCGAATAGATCGCCCAGAATATACAGCGCCTTGGCGTGGCTGGCCGTGTTTTGCAGAAAATTCAAAAATGCCTGCGTAATGTGTGGGCGGTTCGCGCAAAGATGCAAGTCTGAGATGAATAAATAACTGTCTCGAAGTTTGGAGTGTTGCAGATTGTGAATATGAGAGGCTGATTGCATCAGGAAATGATAAAGCACATCTGAGCAAATGAAAATGCATGCGGAATAAATAAATCCCGCATGCGTAAAAAAGCCGCCATAGCGGCGGCGTTTAATTAAGCGCGAGTGGCGCGCTCAATAATGACATTTTCGACGGGTACGTCTTGATGGCCACGACGGCTGGTCGTTGCAACCTGTTTGATCTTGTCGATTACTTCCATACCGCTTGTTACTTTGCCAAATACGCAGTAACCCCAGCCGCTGCCATTAGGTGCAGTAAAGTTGAGGAAGTCGTTATCCGCAACATTGATAAAGAACTGGCTGCTGGCAGAGTGTGGTGCAGATGTGCGTGCCATGGCGATGGTATATTTATCGTTGCTTAAGCCGTTGTCGGCTTCGTTTTTGATTTCAGCGTCGGTGCTTTTCTGATTCATGCCGGTGTCAAAACCGCCGCCTTGAATCATGAAGTTATTGATGACACGGTGGAAAATGGTGTTGTCGTAAAAGCCTTTATCGACGTAATTCAAAAAGTTGGCAACGGTAATCGGTGCTTTTTCGGCATTGAGTTCGATGGTGATTTCACCAAAATTCGTTTGTAATTTAACCACGTAATATCCTTAATAAATCATTGAAATTGAATTGAAATCGCTTATTTGCTGACGCTGACTGCCTTAATCACAATCGGCGTTCTAGGCACATCGCTGTGTGGGCCGAAATTGCCGGTTGGGGTGACGCCAATCTGACGTACGACATCCATGCCTTTAATGACTCGGCCGAATACGCAGTAACCGATTAATTGGGGGTCATCGCCTTGATAATTCAGAAACTGATTATTTTCCAGGTTGATAAAAAACTGGGATGTCGCAGAGTTCGGGTCTGAGGTTCTGGCCATGGCAATGGTGCCTACTTCGTTGGTCAGTCCGTTACCAGCTTCATTGACAATCGGCGCACGCGTGTCTTTTTCCATCATCGCTGGGCTAAAACCGCCACCTTGAATCATGAAGCGATTGATGACGCGATGAAAAATCGTCCCGCTGTAAAAACCACTATTTGCATATTCTAAAAAGTTGGTAACCGTTTTCGGCGCTTTTTCTGGATAGAGTTCTAAAACAAAACTACCGCGATTGGTCTCCACTGTAACCTGTGGGTTGCCGGCGATTGCACCGTTGCTGAACATCATCAAAGTGAGGAATAGATAAAAATAACGCATGAAAGTCCTTTGTAGTTAAAACAAGCTTTAGTGTGACCGGAGAAAATGTCTTTGGTTGTATCGGTTTGGGCCAGCGCTCTACTATGTACAGCGTTAGTATGGTTTAAGCCGCGCCCTCGTAAATGATTTTCCAGCCTTCCGGCTCTTGTATCCAGTATTGTCGCTTCTGCATGCGGTTTTTCAACACCGGGCTTCTGTAATCTTGAACAAAATCAACCACTACCAGCTGTTTGTCGCTCTCTGGATAGCTGAACATACTGATGTCAGAGATGGAAATTTCAACATCTGGTTTGCCTGCCTGCACACGTTGTTTATGTTCTGCCCATTGTTGATAATTGAGGCCATTGCTAGAGAAGTTTTTGGAATAATGCGACAAATATTTTTCGGTATTCTGTGCGCGCCAATCATTTAGCCAGCTATCTACCTGATGAGTCAGCGCCAGTTTGAGCTGATTATTCTGACTGCCTGCCTCCAGCCATTCCAGTTTGTTCACGATGATGACCGGAGTTTTTCCGGATTGTAATACTGGTGCCAGTGCCTTTAAGTCTTCATTAGCAAGCACTACACAGCCGTCACTGGCGCGTGGCGGGCGGCTGAAAGTGTCGCGTGGCGTGCCGTGCAGCCAGATGCCCGACCCTTTTCTGTTGTTTTGTTTGTCCCATTCGTTAGGGTAATTTAATGGATAGGCACCTTCGCCATAAAAATCGGGCAGAGATTGATTCAGTTTGCCTCTGGCGAAATATACGCCGATAGGGGTGCGCTTATCACCTTCGGATTGTTTAATGACACCGTTTTTGCCAACGGTGATGTAATAATCAGCCATATACTTCAGCTTGTCGCCCTGATTTTGGTACAAGAACAGACGTGATTTGCTGGTATCCACCACAATCAGATGTTTCTGCTGAGTGTTAGGCGCAAGCAGCAGATTAGGCTGCTTGTCCTGAATTTTTTCTGCCAGATAACGCTCGATGCGTACGCGCGCTTCTTCTTGCAAATCCTTGACGCCTTCATTTGGGAGGCTGTCTGCACCGCCAAATGCAAGTAAGTGTTTGCCTTGCGCCATCAGCAAGTCACCGCGCACTAGATAAGCGAGTTTGAAGTTAGGCACCGCAGCAATTAGCTGGTCGATGGTATTAAGCGCCTGCTGCGTATTGCCTTCGGAAATTTCCACCAAGCTTTTGATCAGCAGGTTTTCTGCAAGGCTGCCGGCAATATTGGTGACACCAGCGAGACTGTTGAGACTAGCTGTGTTAATGCTGTTTTTAACAAAATCGGTTTTTGGCAGCAGATTGCTGAGACTAAAACGATTGACTGCCGTGGCGTTCCACGGCACCAAGGTAACGGCAGCTAATAATGAATAAATACAAACTTTTTTAACTAGCATGCTTAACGTCTTTTGCCCGAACTTCAGGCGTATCAAAAATCAATGGTATATAAGCTTAGTTGCTGGCAATTTCTTCGACAATATACCAATTGTCGCCGTCACGTTTCATCAACAGTGTTTTCGAAGTGCGAATAGGTTTGCCGTCTGCGCGATAGCTTTGTTTGAATTTAACCTTGGCGCTGGTGTCATCAGATTCAATTTTCATATTAGACAGCTCAACACTGATTTTTGAAGGCTTGCTGATACGTTCACGGCGTTGCTGTTCCCATGCTTGACGGCTCAATCCTTTAGCCGGTTTAAAGCTAGCGCCATAACTTGCCAGATATTGGTCAACATTTTTGGCAGACCATGCTTTTGCCCACTTGTTTACGGCGGCCGTGATGGCTTCTTGGCTGGTGGCCGGTGCGGCAGATTTTTTACTGTCATCTGCAGCGTTGTTGTTGGCTGAAGGCGTTGCGGCAACTACGATGTCATTTGCAGGTTTACTGGTTTCTTTGGCAGCGATAGTGGTTTTGTTACCAGTGCCAAATAAATCTTTAATTAAAGATAGTTTGCCTTGCGCACGTGTGTTTGCAGTGTCGAGCTGTAAGGCTTTGCCATAGGCTTCACTCGCCATGCGGGCATAGATATCACCCAAGTTTTCATGTGCGGTTGCATAGCTTGGGTGAGTTTTGATTGCGGTTTCCAATGCGGCGCGCGCTTTGTCAAACTGGCCTTGGTCGGCATACAGCACTGCAAGGTTGTTGTATGGCTCAGGTAGTTTTGGGAATTTTTCAGTGACTTCAGTGAAGATTTTAATGGCTTCGTCACGACGGCCCTGTTCTGCGAGCAGGACACCTTTTAAAAATAAACCTTGTGCATTTTTAGGGTTAGCTGCGATGTAGGTGTTGAGTCTGTCGAGTGCCACTGCAGTTTGGCCTTGGTCAGCCAATTGCGAGATTTCCTTGAGTTCGTCAGCGTGCGCAATTGAAAAGGTTAGGCTGGCTGAAATTATCAGCAGGAATCTGGTGAACGAGTGTGTGAGCGGAGCAATAAAATTGTTCATTGTGATATACTTTTCAGCGGTTCAATAATGCGTAATTCTATCAATAGCCTTAGCAACCTCCAATAGCTCATTTGTGTTTAAGCCGATATATTTAGTTAAACTTTGTATTTAGCCGCTGTGTTAACCAAATGCGCTTCTATTTTCTTTCCTGATACTAACTGTTTTTTATAGCCATCATTATGTTGAAAATCTACAACACACTCGTACGCGACAAGCAAATTTTTACGCCGATTGTGGCTGGTAAAGTCAGCATGTATGTATGTGGCATGACGGTTTATGATTTTTGTCATCTGGGGCATGCGCGTGTGATGGTGGTATTTGACATGGTCAGCCGCTGGCTGCGCGCTTCTGGTTATGAGGTCACTTATGTGCGCAATATCACCGATATTGACGACAAAATTATTAAACGTGCCAGTGAGAATAATGAGTCTATTGCGCAACTTACTGAGCGCTTTATTGATGCCATGAATGAAGATGCAGCCAAGTTGGGTGTGATGCGTCCTGACATTGAGCCTAAGGCTACTGCATTTGTGGGTGGCATGCTCGACATGATTCAGGCCTTGGTGGACAAGGGTTTTGCTTACGCGGCGGAAAATGGTGATGTTTTTTATGCTGTAAACAAGTTTGATGGTTACGGCAAGTTATCTGGTAAATCACTGGAAGATCTGCGAGCCGGTGAACGCGTCGAAGTAGATAACTTCAAGCGTGATCCCATGGATTTTGTGCTATGGAAAGCCGCCAAACCCGGTGAGCCAAGTTGGGATTCTCCCTGGGGTAAAGGCCGTCCGGGCTGGCATATTGAGTGTTCTGCGATGAGTGCACATCATCTGGGGCAGCATTTTGATATTCATGGTGGCGGGCAAGATTTGCAATTCCCGCATCACGAAAACGAAATCGCACAATCAGAAGCTGCACACAGCCATGATGGTCAACCGTGCCAGATGGTGAACTACTGGATGCATAATGGTTTTGTGCGTGTCGATGATGAAAAAATGTCTAAATCTTTAGGCAATTTTTTCACCATCCGTACCGTCTTGGAGCAATATGATGCTGAAGTGGTGCGCTTTTTCATATTGCGAGCGCATTACCGCAGCCCACTGAACTATTCGGATCAACATCTGGATGACGCTAAATCTGCATTAACCCGCTTATACACGGCATTGCGTGGTTTTAATCTTGAGACAGTGCAGCCAGATTGGCAGCAGCCACAGGCAGTGCGTTTTAAAGCAGCGATGGATGATGACTTTAATACACCGGAAGCGATTGCTGTGCTGTTTGATTTGGCGAATGAGGCCAACAAAACTAAAGCTAGCCATACCCAAGCTTTGTTAAAAAATCTGGCGGCAATATTAGGGTTGCTGCAAAGAAATCCGGAAGCGTTTTTGCAGGGTGAGGCCGAACAGTCCTTGGATATTGAAGGATTGATACAGGCACGCTTGCAAGCCAAGAAAAATAAAAATTTTGCTGAAGCGGATGCCATTAGAAAGCAGCTCGCAGATGCCGGCATTATTTTGGAAGATACTCCGCAAGGTACAACCTGGCGCCGTGCATAACAATCGGCTTCATCAATTCTTAGAAAATAAATTTGTATTCAAAATTAATGTGTAAGGAATTCATATGCCAGTAAAACTCAGCGCGCCAGATGCCAGCGCATTATTACCGGTACCGGGTGTGAAGTTAGGGTATGCTGAAGCGCACGTACGCAAACCCAATCGTAAGGATGTTTTGGTGGTCACGCTGCCTGCGGGTTCACGCGTGTCGGGTGTATTCACACAAAACCGTTTTTGCGCTGCACCGGTGGTGTTGTGTAAAGAGTTTTTAGCGCAGAATGAAGGTGTGCGTGCTTTGCTGGTCAACACCGGTTGTGCCAACGCTGGAACTGGTAATTTGGGACTGCAGCTGGCGCAGCAGACTTGTGACGCGCTTGCCGGTTTGCTGAATATTCAGGCCAATCAAGTACTGCCATTTTCAACCGGGGTGATTCTGGAGCCGCTGCCTGCTGATAAGGTGATTGCAGGTCTGCCGCAAGCAATTGCTAACCTTAAAGAAGATAATTGGCTGAATGCGGCCGAAGCCATTATGACCACAGACATAGTCGCGAAAGGCACTTCCCGTCAGATTCAATTAGACGGTAAAACCGTCACCATTACCGGTATCAGCAAAGGTTCCGGCATGATACATCCCAACATGGCGACCATGCTTGGCTATATTGCAACCGACGCAGCGGTGAGCCAAAAAGCGCTGGATGCGATTATTCAATATGCAGTGAATAAATCATTCAATTGCATCACCGTAGATGGCGATACCTCAACCAATGATAGTCTGATTGTGATGGCAACCAATGTGGCGGGCAATGCGGAAATTTGCGAGGCCTGTTCTGAATTTGGCCTGCTAAGAGCAGCCATCACCGATGTGGCGATTGAGCTGGCACAAGCGATTGTGCGCGATGGCGAAGGTGCTACCAAGTTTATGACGGTGACGGTAGAGTGCGGCAAAACCGAGCAGGAATGCCGCAAAGTGGCCTATGCGATTGCGCATTCTCCGCTCATCAAAACTGCATTTTTTGCCTCAGACCCAAACCTGGGCCGCATTCTGGCGGCCATCGGCTACGCGGGAATTGACGACCTTGATGTCAACACATTGCAGCTATATTTGGGGGATGTTTTGGTAGCGGAAAATGGCGGAAGAGCAACTTCTTATCGTGAAGAGCAGGGTGCGGCAATCATGAAAGAGTCTGACATTCTGGTGCGCGTAGTACTCAATCGCGGCGATGCAAATATCACCATCTGGACGTGCGACTTTTCGTATGATTACGTCAAGATCAATGCAGACTATCGCTCCTGATTGGGTGGCATACTTTGAGCAGAATTACGCACGCTGCTGTTGGTATCATTCAGCGACCTGATGGCTGGGTATTGCTGGGACAGCGCCCAGCGGGTAAACCCTGGGAGGGATACTGGGAATTCCCCGGGGGTAAAGTTGAAGTTAATGAAACGCCGGAATCAGCATTAATACGTGAACTCAATGAAGAGCTGGGTATCGCGGTTGCTGAGTGCTACCCCTGGATTACACGCACTTATGATTATCCTGCCAAGTACTATCCGGATGGCGCATTAAACAGCCCTGCCAAAACCGTTAAGTTACATTTTTTTATTGTGGAGCAATGGAGCGGCGAACCGCAAAGTCTTGAACAGCAGCGTCTAGTTTGGCAGCAGCCAAGTCAGCTTGAGATTTCGCCCATGCTACCTGCCAATGCGCCTGTCATGGCAGCGTTGAATCTGCCGCGTATTTATGCAATCACTAACTTGCAGGAAATGGGCGAAGAGCAGTTTTTTGCTGCCCTAAAGCGTGCATTGGACAATGGGCTGCAAATGCTGCAAGTGCGCGAAAATCAACTTGCTGAGCAGCCTTTTCGTGATTTTGCAGAGAGAGTTGCTGTAATGGCTCATGCTTACGGTGCTCGAGTGTGTATCAACTCGGATGTAACGCTGGCAAGAGCGCTACAAGGCGCAGGAGTGCACTTTACTTCCGCACAGTTAATGCGCATGGATGTCAAACCTGAAGTTCTTTTCTGTGGTGCTGCTTGCCACAATCGCGAAGAGCTGATGCATGCCGCGCAATTGAATTTCGATTATGTGACCTTGTCGCCGGTTCAAGTCACACAAAGTCATCCGGGTGCAGAAGTTCTTGGATGGCAGCAGTTTTCAGACTGGATTAAGGATTATCCGATTCCTGTATATGCTTTGGGCGGGATGCAAGTTGGTGATTTAAAACTTGCGCGCAAACGTGGAGCACATGGGATTGCTTTGCAAAGAGCTATCTGGATGTAAGCTCAGTGATGGTGATGATGACCGTGGTCATCCTGTGCAGCTTCGTCAGCAGACTGAACAACGGCGGTTAAAGTCTGTTTTTGTTCATGTTTACCAGATTTAAAAGTCAGTACGAAATTTACTTTGTCGCCTGAACTCAAAGGTTTTTTCAAATCAAACAACATCAAATGATATCCACCCGGTGCCAGTTTGTAAGGCGTGCCAGTAGTTAGCGGCAACTCTTTCAGCATGCGCATTTTCATCACGCCATTTTGCATGGACATGCTGTGTATCTCAACGCTGTCGGTAACATCACTTTTAACATTGATTAGAGTCGTGTCCTTTTGCTGACTAGTCAGCGTCATGTAAGCCGCACTTACATTTTGGCCAGGCAAAGTGTTACGCACCCAGGCGTTGTCGATGGTTACCCAGTCTGCCGCATTAGCCAGAGTAGCTGCGGATAGCAGTAGTGTCATGAGCAGGCTGACAGAATAATGTTTTAACACACGGAAATCGTTCATGGCTTGTTCACTCAAGCGTTGTAAGGGGGTGTGGGTATTTCGTTGTCATCATCTTGAATGACAGTCGGAATCGCATATTGTTCGCTTGCCCACAGCCCTAAATCTATAAGCTTGCAGCGCTGGCTGCAAAAGGGACGAAAAGGGTTGTCTGGCGAATAGCTTGTGGCCTGTTTGCAGCTTGGGCATGCAATAGTTTTGGATCTTGTTGCGGACATCGTGTTAATGCTTAATTTACAAATTACATAGGGTGAGCGAAAAGGGAATATCCTCTTCGCATTTTTGCGGACGTTGTGTGCAATCTAAGGTGTTGAAACGGATATTAATTGCGTATTTATTGGCACTTACTTCAGGGAAGCATTTGATATCGTCAGCCGTTTCGATTTTTAGCATTTGTGCGGGCTTCGCGCCGCCCAACATTTGCTGATAGGCGCCATTTACTGCGACTACTTTTCCAGTGGTGCCGCTGCCGCGCAAGATGCGCAGAATAATAATGATAGCCTGCTGCATCGGGATTAGCGGTTCAAGCCAGAATTTAAAGTCATGCATGCGACGCTCTTCACCCAGCCCTAGCCAATAGTGGTAAGAAGGTACGTCAAACTCACATACGCCCCCAGGAATACCAGCGCGTTGTTTGATGCTCATCAGCCACTCATTGCTGCGCAGTGTTTGCCCCAGTTTGCTGGTATCTGTGCGCAAGCCGTTGGCAGCAGCATCAATGTCATTGAGTGTTTCCTGCAAGGCATCGGCAGCAATTGCAGGGTTGCCGACTAAGCTGCGTAAATTGTGCTTTTGTCGGTCAAGCTCTTGCAATAAATCCAGTTTGAGTTCTGCTCGGTCTACGACATCCAGAATCTGTAATAGTGTTAGTAGCGCACAGTGGTGATGGTATTCGTGCCGGGCTTCAACGTTATGCAGCACTTTGGCGAACAAATCCTCCACACGCAACAGGGTGCGAATGCGTTCATTAAACGGATAATCGTAACTAGGCATGATTGCAACTGGGCATTATTTCAGCAGGGCTTTGTTTATAACGTTATTGTATTAGGCATACTTTGAATTCATGTGGCATGGTTAATGTGAATTAAAGTTGAATTGAATTATTAAATTTATTTGCTAACTATGCAAGTTTTAATAAGTTTTTTATGTAATTTATTAACTTGTCTGTTTAGTTGCTCTAAAGTCCCGTTGTTTTCGATGATTTCATCTGCCAACTGCAGACGGCGTTCACGGCTGACCTGCGCGGCCATCATCGCACGAACTTCGCTTTCGGTGAGCTGGCTGCGCGCCATTGCACGTTCAATCTGCAGCTGTTCATCACAATCAATCACCAGCGCCTTGTTGACGACGGTTTGATAGCGGTTGTTTTCAAACAGTAAAGGAATCACTAGCAGTTGATAGGCTGGCTGTAGCTTTTTTTGATTTTCTTCTAGCTGATTCAGCGCTGCATTGTGGATTGCGGGGTGAATTAATTGCTCCAGCTTCATGCGCTGTTCAGGCTCTGTCAACACCAGTGCTCTTAGTTTTGCACGATTCAAGCTGCGGTCGGTGTTGAATATTTCGCTGCCAAATACATCTTTTATCTGCTGCAAAAAAGGATTACCTGTTGCTGTAAGCGCATGACTGATTGCATCAACGTCCACGATAGGCACGCCTAGTGCGGCAAATTGTTTTGCCGCTTCACTTTTTCCTGAGCCTATGCCGCCAGTGAGTGCTACTACGTACATGATGGATGCATGTTAGGGCAGGTAAAAATTTGCCAGCTGTTGGCCATAAAACAGTGCGGCGATACCGCCGATGGCGAGGTATGGACCAAATGGCATGGGAATGTTTTTGTCGCGCTTGGTGAACACAATTAAACCAATACCAATAAGCGCACCCAGCGTGGAGGATAATAAAATTACTGCAGGCAATAATTGCCAGCCAAACCATGCGCCAATTGCTGCCAGCAGCTTGAAATCACCGTAACCCATGCCCTCTTTTCCGCGTAGCAGTTTAAATAGCCAGAATACTGACCAAAGCACCAGATAACCTGCCATTGCGCCTATGACCGCTGATTTTAAATCAGTAAAACCGTAATTTAAATTAAACAGCAAGCCTAACCACAGCAGCGGCAAGGTGATATCGTCCGGCAACAGCTGCGTGTCAAAATCGATAAACGTTAACGTGATTAAGGCAAGTATGAAGACAGATGCGAACAGCGTGGTGTAACTATAGCCAAATTTCCAGCTAGCCAGTCCTAATAGTGCTGCGGTCAGGATTTCAATGCATGGATAACGCAGACTGATGTGGCTGTTGCAAGCGCGGCAGCGACCTTTTAGAAATAAATAGCTTATGACAGGTATATTTTCTAAAGCGCTGATTTTGTGGGCGCAATGCGGGCATGTGGAGCGCGGGGTCACTAGGTTAAATTTCACCCCAGGCGCCGATTCTTTGCCTTGAAGTTCAAGGCAGTTATTTTGCCAATCTCGCTCCATCATTTTGGGTAGACGGTAAATCACGACATTCAGGAAACTGCCCAACATTAAGCCGAACAGTATTGAGATGCAGATGAAAAGCGTTTGGTTTTGCTGCAGCAAGCTGGATATTTCAGTGAGGCCGGCGGTCATACAAGTTCCTTTAACAATTTTTCAGACTATAGCGTGCCAGACAGGTACTGTAAACTTAATCGATGGCTTGAAATTTATGCGAGCCGCCTCCATTGTCATCAAGTAATCGGCATTATAATGATGATGTAAAGTAACACGGAAATAAGGAATCAAACATGACAGATACTAACGATCAACAAGACATTATCGAGCTGTTAAAAGCTGAAATCGCTCACCCGGAATGGGATGAGCCTATTATTTGTCGCGTTGAGGTTGACTTGCCCAGTTGGTTAACGCAGTTGGCAGGCGGCAAAGGCTGGGAGGTTTATGCGGAAGATGAAGAGGAAAACTGCATCAGTTTTGCCATGCGCGAAGTATCCGCCAAGCAGCCCAAGCTTGCAGAAGTGACTTTGTACCATAACGGTTACGCGGTAGTAGATGTGGATGGTAAAGCGCTGTTTGATGGTTCGTTGACCTCAGGGACCAGCAAATGTGCGCATCTGACTTATTATCATGCCGATAGCGGTGAAAAAATTACGCTCAATTAATTTTAATCAGAATGCCCGCGGCAGTCTAACAGTCTTAAAAGCTGCGGGTCACTGCAAATGTAGCCAAGTCAATTAAGGCACGTTTAAATTCAGAATCGGGAAAGTGCTTGATTGCTGCATGGCACTTTTCGGATTCAATTTCAGCCAGTTTTTTTACATGTGCAAGTGCGCCGGTTGTGTGCACAGCTTCTATTACCAGTGGCAAATGTTCTATGCCGCCGTTTTCAATGGCATGGCGAATTTTTGCGCTTAGTGTCGGCTCGCTGTGATGCATGGCATAAAGTATTGGCAGTGTGGGTTTGCCTTCAGCCAAGTCATCACCGAGATTTTTGCCTATTTCTTCACTATTGCCACTCAAATCCAGAATATCGTCTACCAGCTGAAATGCTGTGCCCAGATGCATGCCATACAAACTCAGCGCGGCTTCATCTTGCACGCTAGCATTGCTGGCAATCGCGCCCAGCTGTGAAGCGGCTTCAAATAGTTTTGCGGTTTTGTAATGAATGACTTTTAAGTAGTCATCATCATTGATGTCCGCATTGTTGATGTTGAGCAACTGCAACACTTCACCTTCGGCAATCACATTGGTGGCATTGCTTAGCACTTCCATGACGCGCATATTCTGAATCCGTACCATCATCTGGAATGTGCGTGAGTAAACAAAGTCGCCAACCAGCACACTTGCTGCATTGCCGAATAGTGCGTTGGCGGTGCTTTTTCCTCGGCGTTTAGATGATTCATCGACTACATCATCATGTAATAAAGTTGAGGTGTGAATGAGCTCTACAATCGCTGCCAGCTGATTATGCTCAGGCTTGAGTTTTCCAAACAGTCCGCCCGCGAGCAGTACCAAGGTGGGACGCAGTCTTTTGCCGCCACTGTTGATGATGTACTCTGCTACTTGATTGACTAATTGAACTTCAGAATGCAGGGACGTGCGTATCACAGTATCTACCTGAGTTAAATCATCGTGAATGCAAGAGTGAATGTGTCGTATTGCCACGTTAAGCAAGCCTAAAAAAATGGATACGTATTTTATCACAGGCACTAGTCTGCTTAATTCAAAAACACAGCCCTGTCACGCCTTAAAAGTGGCATAATATGGAGCTGTTAGTACTGCATCAAATATTTTTGTTTTTGGCAAAGATTATGGTTTGCTTTGCTAAATATTTTGCGTATAATGCGCGATTCTTTTGAAGTATGAGTTAAAGGCATAATCATGTATGCAGTGATCAAAACTGGTGGTAAACAATATCGCGTAGTTCCAGGCGAAAGATTAAAAGTTGAGAAATTAGAAACTGAAGTTGGCGGCACAGTAACGCTGAATCAGGTTCTGATGGTTTCTGATGGCGACAAAACAACAATTGGCTCACCGATTGTTAAAGGCGCTAGCGTTAAAGCGACAGTTGTTTCACATGGCCGTGGCGACAAAGTGATGATTTTCAAAATGCGTCGTCGTAAGCACTATCGTAAAACTCAAGGCCATCGCCAAAGTTTTACTGAAATCAAAATCGAAGCAATTGCTGCTAAATAAGTAATTCAAGAATTAAGGATTAAATCATGGCACACAAAAAAGCAGGCGGTAGTTCACGTAACGGTCGCGACTCACAGGCACAACGCTTAGGCGTTAAAGCATTTGGTGAGCAGTTTGTTTCAGCTGGTAGCATCATCGTACGTCAGCGCGGTACAAGAATGCACGCCGGTGAAAATGTAGGTATGGGCAAAGATCACACGCTGTATGCAAAGGCAGACGGTAAAGTTAGCTTCACCGTTAAGGGTGCATTAAAGCGTAAAACTGTGAACATTATCCCAGCTTAATATTCACGGTGTTACAAGAAGCCCTGTCGTTTTGATAGGGCTTTTTTGTTTTTTGGGTTTAGTCTTTATAATTGAGCCCGGCCTCCAAAATGTGCTGCTGATGCAAAATCAAATGCGCATGAGTCGGAGTAACCAAATCGCACAATTCGTGCATTGAGGACATGAGCAGCAGGCAAATTTAAGTTTGCAAGCCTAGCCATTTTAGATATGAAATTTATAGACGAAGCAACGATTAAGATATTCGCAGGCGATGGCGGCAACGGCGTCGCCACATTTCGTCGTGAAAAATATGAACCGATGGGTGGGCCAAGCGGCGGTGACGGTGGCCGTGGCGGTTCTATCATCGTAGAGGCTGATCGCAATATCAATACATTAGTGGATTATCGTTATACGCGTTCTTTTAGAGCGCAGCGTGGCGAAAATGGTCGAAGTGCAGAATGTTATGGCGCCAAGGGCGAAGATATGGTGCTGCGGGTGCCAGTCGGCACTGTGATATCGGACAAGTCCAGCGGACAAGTGCTGGTAGATTTGAGTGAGCACGGGCAGCGCGCACTTATGGCCAAAGGCGGCAACGGTGGCTTGGGCAATGTTCATTTTAAATCCAGCCTGAATCGTGCGCCACGGCAGTGCACCAAGGGCGAGCCTGGTGAAGAGATGGAGCTGTATCTCGAGCTGAAGGTACTAGCTGACGTCGGATTGCTGGGTATGCCTAATGCGGGTAAATCTACATTTATCCGTTCTGTTTCGGCGGCTAAGCCAAAAGTGGCTGATTATCCGTTTACCACATTGCATCCTAATTTAGGGGTTGTGCGTGTGGATGCTGAGCGTAGTTTCGTGATTGCCGATATCCCAGGCATTATTGAAGGTGCGGCTGAAGGGGCGGGTCTTGGGCATCAATTCCTGCGACATTTAGCCCGCACGTCTTTATTGCTGCATTTGGTCGATATTGCGCCATTTGATGAAAATGTAGACCCAGTTTACGAGGCCAAAGCGATTGTAGAGGAGCTCAGGAAATATGATGAGGCGCTTTACAATAAGCCGCGCTGGCTGGTGCTGAACAAAATTGACATGCTGCCTGATGCAGAAGATGTTGTTAAGAACTTCGTCAAGGCCTATGGCTGGACTGGGCCTGTGTTTGCCATTTCAGCGATTAGCGGTATGGGTTGTAAAGAGCTCACCTACGCGATTATGCAGCACATTGAAGAAAGCCGGCTGGCGCAAAGCGAGGTAGATAATACGCCTGTAGAGATGACTGAAATCAAGCATGAACCTGTCTAAATTTAAATCTTTAGTGGTAGATGCCGATATTATCGTCATTAAAGTTGGCTCCAGCTTGGTGACGAATAACGGTAACGGGCTCGATCAGGCTGCTATTGCACAATGGGCTGCGCAGATAGCCAAACTGGCTAAGCTGGGCAAGCAGATTGTCTTGGTGTCTAGTGGTGCCGTGGCAGAAGGTATGCAGAGACTGGGTTGGAAAAAACGTCCAACTGCAGTGAACGAGCTACAGGCTGCCGCAGCAGTTGGGCAAATGGGGCTGGTGCAGATGTACGAAAGTTGTTTTGCCAAGCATCAGTTACATACGGCACAGGTGCTGCTCACGCATGATGATCTGGCTGACCGCAAGCGTTACTTGAATGCACGCAGCACGCTGCGTACGCTGCTGGATATGAAAGTTATTCCGATTATCAATGAGAATGATACGGTAGTGACGGATGAAATCCGGTTTGGTGATAATGACACGCTGGGTTCTCTGGTGGCGAATCTGATTGAAGCTGATACGCTGATTATTCTGACTGATCAGCAAGGTTTGTATTCCGCAGATCCACGCAGCAATCCAGATGCGCAATTTATTCATTCTGCCAAGGCTGGCGATCCGGCATTGGAGCGCATGGCGGGTGGAGCGGGAACCAGCATCGGCACTGGCGGCATGCTGACTAAAATTCTGGCTGCCAAACGCGCAGCGCGCAGTGGTGCACACACGGTGATTGCCTCTGGCCGTGAACCAGACGTGTTGCTGCGACTGAGTCAAGGCGATGCGATTGGAACGCATCTCGAAGCAACTCAAATGAAAACAGCGGCGCGTAAACAGTGGCTGGCTGATCATCTGCGTACCTCCGGCAAATTGGTGCTGGATGCAGGCGCGGTGAAAGTGTTGAAAACTGAGGGTAAAAGCCTGTTGCCGATAGGTGTGACAGCGGTAGAAGGCTATTTTGAGCGTGGCGATGTAGTGGCCTGTGTCGATGCTGCCGGGGTTGAAGTGGCGCGAGGTTTGGTCAATTACAGCGCCAGTGAGGCTGCGCGAATTATGCGTAAGCCGAGTAGTGAAATTGAAACGATATTAGGTTATGTGGATGAGGCGGAATTAATACACCGCGATAATCTGATTTTGTTGTAACGTGAATTAACGCATTTAAAAGGAAAGCTCGTGGCAAACAAAAAACCATTAGTCGCCATTATTATGGGTTCAGACAGTGATTGGCCGGTCATGAAAAATGCAGCGCAAATGCTGGCTGATTTTGGTGTGGCTTATGAAGCTAAAGTTGTTTCGGCGCACCGCACGCCTGATTTGATGTTTTCGTTCGCGGAAACAGCGGCCGCCAACGGGTTCCAGGTGATTATTGCCGGTGCTGGCGGCGCAGCGCATTTGCCAGGCATGGTGGCGGCAAAAACCACGCTGCCGGTGTTAGGCGTGCCAGTGCCATCGAAACACCTGCAAGGGCAGGATTCTTTGTTGTCGATTGTGCAGATGCCGAAAGGGATTCCAGTGGCAACATTCGCGATTGGTGAGGCAGGTGCAGCTAACGCTGGTTTGTTTGCAGTGTCTGTATTGGCGAATCATGATGCTGGCTTGGCAGCCAAGCTTGCCAAGTTCCGCAAAAATCAATCCGATAAAGTATTCAACATGGAGTTGGCTGATCAGCCGCCGGTGAGTTTTGAATAAAAGTGAATTGTGAGTGTAAAGTATGAGTGAGAGTAATGTGATTCTTCCTCCAGCCATGCTGGGCATGTTGGGTGGCGGTCAGCTTGGCCGCTTTTTTGTGATAGCCGCGCATGAAATGGGTTATCGCGTGACGGTGCTGGATCCGGATAAAAATAGTCCGGCCGGTAAAATTGCTGATGTGCATCTGTGTGCAAAATATGATGATGCCGAAGCGTTAAAGCAAATCGCAGCGACTTGTCAGGCAGTCACCACCGAGTTTGAAAATGTACCTGCTGCGACTTTGGAAACGTTGGCAACATCAATCCCGGTGCGCCCATCTGCGCATAGCGTATCTATTGCGCAGCATCGTGTTAGCGAGAAAAACTTTTTGAAGAATGCCGGTTTGCCGGTAGCACCGTTTGCTGTGATTGACAGCGAGGCCGATATTCCCGCAGACAATAGCGAAATTTATCCGGCGATTCTCAAAGTGGCACGTTTTGGTTATGACGGTAAAGGTCAAGCGCGTGTCGCCAATGCCAATGAAGCAAAGCAGGCGTTTGCAAGTTTTGGTCAAGAAGAGTGCGTGCTGGAAAAAATGCTCAAGCTTGATTACGAGGTTTCAGTAGTATTAGCGCGCGATGCCAATGGACAGGTTGCGACTTTCCCTACTGCAGAAAACAGTCACCTGAATGGCATTCTGGATGTCAGCATTGCCCCTGCTCGCGGCAGCGATGCGGTGAATCATCAGGCGCAGAAGCTGGCGATTAATGTGGCAGAAAAGCTGGACTATACCGGCGTGCTGGGTGTGGAGTTTTTTGTCTGCGACGGCGAGCTGCTTGTAAATGAAATCGCACCGCGTCCACATAACTCAGGTCACTACACTATCGATGCCTGTGTCACTAACCAGTTTGAGCAGCAAGTGCGTGTCATGACCGGTTTGCCATTGGGTAGCAGTCGGCAGCACAGCCCAGCGGTGATGGTGAATCTGCTTGGTGATGTGTGGCCGCAAACGCAAGGCAAGCAGCAGGAGCCGGAGTGGCAGTTGGCTTTTGATTATGCGCAATTGAAAATGCATTTATACGGCAAGCATGAAGCGCGTCCTGGTCGTAAAATGGGGCACTTTACCGTGATAGGTAACAGTCGTGATGACGCTATTAAATTAGCGATGCAGGCACGTTCAGATTTGAAAATTGGAGAATAGTCACGGAGGCCTGCGCCCATAGGTCAGGCCTGTCGCTGTGCTCATGATTGATAAAAGCTTGTGATAATAAAAAAGCCGAACTTTATGTTCGGCTTTTTATACGTTCGGCTTTTAAATTTTTTTATTAAGCGCTGGTTTAATTATGCCATTGCTTTAATAGCAGCATTTAAACGGCTCTTATGGCGTGACGCTTTGTTTTTGTGAATGATGTTTTTGTCCGCAATACGGTCAATGACGCTCACGTTTTCAGCGTATGCAGCAGTAGCAGCGGCTTTGTCACCAGCTTCTACAGCTTTAATAATTTTCTTAATTGCTGTGCGCAAAGTTGAACGCAAGCTTGCATTGTGAGCACGTTGCTTCACTGCTTGACGAGCACGTTTTCTTGCTTGTGCGGTATTTGCCATCTTATCTTTTCCTAAAGGATTCCTAAAAGCTATTCAAAAAACTAAGCCCGTAATAATAGCTATTTTATAAACTTAATGCAAGTTAAAATCAAACAAATATCACAAGCAATTGCAACCTCGCGCACTGCGGCATGATAAAATCCAATTAATACTATTAAATACTAGCTTAGGCTTACAAATAATAGCTGATAAAACATCCATTTTTCCAAAAAATTAAAGCATGAATTTACTCAAAGCGCTGGCTAAAGTCGGCAGCATGACCTTTGTTTCGCGCATATTGGGTTTTGTGCGGGATACGCTGATTGCACGTGTGTTCGGTGCCGGTATGCTGAGTGATGCTTTTATTGTCGCGTTTAAAATCCCCAATTTATTACGTAGAATTTCTGCAGAAGGCGCATTCAGTCAGGCATTTGTGCCGATTCTGGCAGAGTATAAAAGTCAGCGCAGTTTTGCTGAAACACAAGGCTTGGTGAATCGTGTTGCTACTTGGCTGGGATTGATTCTGGTCATTGTGACCCTGCTGGGTATGCTCGCTGCGCCATGGATTGTAAGTCTAATAGCGCCCGGTTTCAGAGCCGATGCTGGCAAGATGCAGCTCACGGTTGAACTGCTGCGCATCACTTTCCCTTATATTTTCTTCATTTCACTGGTGTCGATGGCAGGGGGTGTGCTCAACACCTACAATCGTTTTGGCATCCCCGCATTCACGCCGGTCTGGCTCAATGTTTCCATGATTGCCGCAGTGCTGTTTTTTGCGGACTATTTTGCCGAACCAATTAAGGTCTTGGCTTGGGCGGTATTTATTGGCGGATTTTTGCAACTGGTGTTTCAGATTCCCTTCTTAAAGCAAATCGGCTTATTGCCGAAGTTGGATTTCAAGCGCAATGATGAAGGCGTTTGGCGCATTTTAAAGCTGATGGGGCCTGGCGTGCTCGGGGTTTCCGTAGCGCAGATTTCACTCATTCTTAATACTATATTTGCTTCGTTTTTAGTGACAGGCAGTGTGAGCTGGCTGTATTACGCAGATCGTTTGATGGAGTTTCCGACCGGCGTGTTGGGTGTGGCCTTGGGCACGATATTGTTGCCCAGTTTATCCAAAGCATTCGCCGGTAAGGATGATAGTGAATACTCACAGCTTTTGGATTGGGGACTACGCTTAACCTTCATTTTAGCTGCGCCGGCAGCGGTGGCATTGGCAGTGCTCTCTGCGCCGCTGGTGACTTCATTGTTTTTTTACGGCAAGTTCACACCCTTAGATGTGACAATGACGCAGCAAGCCTTGATAGCTTACAGCATAGGTTTGCTGGGACTGATTTTAGTGAAGATTTTGGCACCGGGTTTTTATGCGCGCCAGAACATTAAAACGCCCGTGAAAATTGCAGTATTTACGCTGGTGATGACACAGCTGATGAATCTGCTGTTTGTGTTTGTGTTGGATTTGCGCCATGTGGGTTTGGCTTTGGCGATAGGCATGGGCGCTTGCATGAATGCTGGTTTGCTGTATTACCATTTGCGCAAGTCAGGTTGTTTTCATTTGCAGCCGGGCTGGTTTGCATTTTTGAGTAAACTTATACTGGCACTGACAGCGATGGGGCTTGCGTTATATTTTGCCATGGGTGACAGCGCTACATGGCTTGCCTTGGGTTTGGTAAAGAGATTGACTTATTTAACCGGGCTGGTGGCATTGGGGGCAGTGGTTTATTTTGCCACTTTGTTTTTAGTTGGTTTTAGGCTGCGTGACTACATACGCAGAGTCAGCCACTAGAGAGCCAGTGATTAGCATGCAAGTTTTTAGACATATCCCACATTCGCTCCAGCCTGCTACAGCGCTTGCCATTGGCAACTTTGATGGCATGCATCTAGGGCACAAAGCCTTGCTAGCGCAATTGATGCTGACAGCAGAGCTGCAACATTTGACGCCAGCTGTGATGACGTTTGAGCCACATCCGCGTGAGTTTTTTACGCCAGAAACCGCACCTGCACGTCTACGCTCGCTGCGTGAAAAGCTTGAATATTTGAGTGAGCTGGGTGTGGCGCGTGTTTATATTGTGAAATTTAATCAACAATTTGCAGCGATTACTCCGCAGCAGTTCATGCACAATATTCTGCGTGAATCGCTCAATGTGAAAGCAGTGTTGGTGGGTGACGATTTCAGATTTGGTGCAAAACGCGCTGGCAGCGTCACTGATTTTACTGCGGCAGGTTTTGATTTAATTGATTTTCCGCAGGTGAACATGCATGGCGAACGTGTGTCCAGTACGCGTGTACGGCAGGCGCTTGCAGATGGCCGCCTGCAAGAAGCGGCGGCTTTACTTGGCAGACCTTACAGCATCAGCGGCAAGGTAGTGCATGGTGCACAACTCGGCAGAACGCTGGGTTTTCCTACCGCGAACGTACATATGCGCCATGAGCGTCCTGCACTCACCGGCGTATATGCAGTAAAATTGGATGGTTTGCCTGCGGTGGCTAATTTGGGCGTACGGCCTACGATAGCGGGGATACCTAAACTCAGTTTGGAAGTACATGTGCTGGATTTTGAAGGGGATTTATATGATCAGCATGTGCATGTAGAGTTCTTGCACAAGATTCGTAACGAGCAGAAGTTTGATGGCTTGGGTGCGCTCAAAGCGCAGATTGCAAAAGATGTTGAAGTGGCGAGGAAATTTTTTATTTAGCTACATGAATCAGGTATGACTGCAGCTAATAACAATGATGGGCAATGAAATGACAGAAGAATCAAAATATAAATTAAACCTGCCGGAAACAGGCTTTCCTATGCGTGGCGATCTGGCTAAACGCGAACCGTCATGGCTGAAGGCATGGCAGGATAAAAAGCTGTATCAGCGCATTCGTCAGGCACGTATGGGCGCAAAAAAATTCATCCTGCATGATGGCCCGCCTTATGCGAATGGTGATATTCATATCGGTCATGCGGTGAATAAGATTCTCAAAGATATCATCATCAAGTCCAAAACCCTCAGCGGTTTTGATGCGCCTTATGTGCCAGGCTGGGATTGCCACGGGCTGCCAATTGAACTGGTAGTGGAAAAAAACCATGGTAAAGATATTTCACCTGCAAAATTTCGTGAATTATGCCGACAATATGCCGCCGAACAGGTGGAGCGTCAGAAAAAAGATTTTATTCGTTTGGGCGTGTTGGGCGATTGGGATAATCCCTACTTGACCATGGATTTCAAAACCGAAGCCGACATCATGCGTGCTTTGGGCGATATTTATAAAAATGGTTACTTGTATCAAGGCAGCAAACCGGTGCATTGGTGTGTGGATTGCGGCTCAGCATTGGCGGAAGCCGAGGTTGAATATGAAGACGTTAATTCACCGGCCATCGATGTGGGCTTTAAAGTCACCGATAATGCTGCGCTAAGCAAGGTGTTTGGGGCGGCAGTGACGGCCGAGACCTATGCCGTTATCTGGACGACCACGCCTTGGACATTGCCCGCTAACCAAGCGGTATCTGTGCATCCGGAGATGGATTATGACCTGATACAGACCGGCAAAGGTCTGCTGATTCTGGCGCATGAATTGGCCGAGGCGACATTGAAACGCTATGGTGAAGAAGACACCAAGGTGTTGGGTTCATGCAAAGGCAGCATGCTGAGAGACTTATTATTGCGGCATCCGTTTGATAATCGTCAGGTACCAGTGATTTGTGGCGAACACGTGACCACCGAGGCCGGTACCGGCTTGGTACACACCGCTGCAGCACATGGTAACGATGACTGGCTGGTGATGCGTGCGAATTTCCCGAATGAAAAACCGCGTGTGCTCATTGGTGGCGACGGCAAGTTTTTCAACAGTCAGCTAGTTGAGTTTGAAGCGATTCGTGGCTTGACCAGGCAGGATGCCAACAAAGTGATTCTGGCAAAAATGCAGGAGAACCGGAGTTTATTAGCCAGCGCTAGACTGAACCATAGTTTTCCGCATTGCTGGCGTCATAAAACGCCTTTGATGCAGCTGGCGACGCATCAGTGGTTTATCGGTATGAATGAGACAGATGCACAAGATATCAGTCTGCGTGAACATGCCAACAAAGCCGTTGATGCAACTGAGTTTTTCCCAAGTTGGGGACGTGCGCGTTTGGAAGCGATGATTAAAAATCGCCCAGATTGGTGTGTGTCACGTCAGCGTAACTGGGGCGTGCCTATGCCGCTGTTTGTGCATAAAGAAACCGGTGAGCCGCATCCGCAGACATTAGAATTGCTGGAAAAGGTTTGTCTGCAAGTTGAAAAGCAGGGTATTGAAGCCTGGTTTAGCTTAGACGGTGCCGCGTTTTTGGCCGCGAACGCGCCTGAAAACGCAGAACAGTACAAGAAAGTGACCGATACGCTGGACGTGTGGTTTGATTCTGGTGCCACACATGCAGCCGTTTTGAAGCGCCGCCCCGAGTTGCAGCACCCGGCAGATTTGTATCTGGAAGGTTCAGATCAGCATCGTGGCTGGTTTCAGTCTAGCCTGCTGACCGGCTGCGCCATCGATGGCCGTGCGCCTTATGATGCTTTGCTGACTCATGGCTTTGTGGTGGATGGTTCCGGCCACAAAATGAGTAAATCCAAAGGCAACGTGGTTGCACCGCAAAAGGTAATGGATACTTATGGTGCGGATATTCTGCGCTTATGGACAGCCTCAACCGATTATTCAGGCGAGCTGACCATTTCGGACGAAATTCTGAAGCGCGTGGCGGAAAGCTATCGTCGCATCCGAAATACTTTGCGCTTCCTGCTTGCGAATCTGGCCGATTTTGATGCCCAAAAAGATTTGCTGCCAGTGAACGAGTGGCTGGAAATCGACCGCTATGCGCTGCATTTAACGCAGCAGCTGCAAACGGGTATTTTGGCGGATTACGACCGTTACGAATTCCATTTAGCGGTGCAGAAATTTGTCAGCTTCTGCTCTGAAGATCTGGGCGGTTTTTATTTGGATATTCTGAAAGACCGTTTGTACACCTCGGGTGAAACTTCGCATGCGCGTCGAGCGGCACAAAGTGCGCTGCACCACATTACACATACCATGATGCGTTTGATGGCGCCGATTTTGAGCTTTACTGCGGATGAAATCTGGCAGACATTAGGCTTGGATGCGGACAAAACCGTATTTGAAGAGCTGTGGTACCAGCTTCCAGAACATGGTTTGAGTGCAGACGACTTGGCAGCTTGGCAAGCCGTGCTGGAAGTGCGGGCCGTTGCGAATAAGGCGATTGAGGAAAAGCGTGCTCAGAGTTTGGTAGGGTCATCACTGCAGTCAGAGTTGGATGTCTATGCTGAAGGTGCTATGTTTAAAGCATTAACGCGTTTAGGCGATGATTTGCGTTTTGTGCTGATTACTTCTCGTGCGACCGTACATGAACGTGCAGGCGCTACTGAAGTCGTGGTTACTCCGAGCGCGCATACTAAGTGTGACCGCTGTTGGCATTACCGTGCTGATGTAGGCGCAGATGTCGAGCATGCGCATATCTGCGGACGCTGTGTGAGCAATTTATTTGGCAGTGGTGAGGCGCGCTCACATGCGTAAGTGGTTTGCGATAAGTGCCGTCATCGTGCTGCTCGATATTTATACTAAACACTTGATACAGCAGGCGTTTCAGTATGGTGAGCATTTAATGATTACCAGCTTTTTTGACCTAGTGCGCTATCACAACGAAGGCGCTGCATTCAGCTTTTTAGCCAATGCCGGGGGCTGGCAAAAGTGGTTCTTCACGGCAATAACTGCAATCGCGGTTGCCGTCATCAGCTATCTGCTTACTAAACATCATCGAGAACAATTATTTAGTGCAGGTCTTGCACTGGTGCTGGGTGGTGCAATCGGTAATTTATATGACCGTTTGACTTTGGGCTATGTGGTGGATTTTCTGTATTTCTATATCGACGATTGGTATTGGCCGGCTTTCAATGTGGCAGATAGTGCTATTTGCATAGGCGTGGGTATTTTATTGCTGGATAGTTTCAGAAAAGAAAAACTTGCTGCAAAAAATTGAGTCCATGCAATAGTTGAAATAACTCGTTAAGGTGTGCCATGCCCGATTGGAAAAAGCTGATTGCCAGTAAAATCGCCCTTGCTAAAAAAGGCAGTCAGCCTGGTAAGCCAGGCAATAATAGTCGCATTCCGGCAGGGCAGACCGAAGTTAAAAACTTCCCTCGCTTAGACCTTGGCATCGTGCCAGATATCTCCCATGAAGATTGGCGTCTCAGAATATATGGTTTGGTAGAGCATGAAATTTCTTTGGATTGGCAGGCTTTTCAAGCGCTGCCACAAGTCACAGATATTTCAGATTTTCACTGTGTGACACGCTGGAGTCAGCTTGATATGGATTGGCAGGGTGTTCGGGCGCAAGATGTGCTGGCATTGGTGCAGCCGCAGGAGTCTGCAGCGTATGTGACTTTGCACAGCTATGATGGCTACACCACCAATCTGCCCCTTTCGGCGCTGTTGGATGATGATGTCATCATTGCACACAGCGTGCTGGGCGCACCGCTCACGCGAGAGCATGGCGGACCGGTGCGTTTGGTGGTGCCTAAGCGTTATGCCTGGAAAAGTGCAAAATGGTTAAAAGCGATTGAAGTTCACGAATTTGACCGTCCAGGATTTTGGGAAGTGCGCGGCTATCACAACGAAGCGGACCCTTGGTTGGAGCAGCGTTTCTCTGACGAAGATTACTGATAACTCCTCCCAGAATAAAATCGTGCACTAATTGAACATACACATTCGCTAATGTGCTGTTAGTATTACACTTTATTTACTAGCCGTGCAGCGCAATGTCAAAATTTGAAAATCTAAAATTAAAAAATCAGTTATGTTTTGCCTTGTATGCGGCAACCAATGCCATTACTCGTTCATACCGTAATCGATTAAACCATCTTGGTCTCACATATCCACAGTATCTGGTAATGATGGTGCTGTGGGAAGCGGATGGCCTTACCGTTAAAACGCTTGCTGAACGTTTGCATCTTGATTCCGCGACTATTACACCACTGCTGAAACGGCTCGAAGTGATGGGCTTTGTACACAGACGTCGTAATGCATCAGATGAACGCGTGGTGAATATTTTCTTGAGTGATAAGGGCCGTGAAATAGAATCTGCCGTGGCCGAAGTGCAAAAAAGCGTAGCGTGCCAAACCGGCTTGCCGGAAGATGAGTTTGTCGATTTGCGTAGCACTCTGCATCAGCTGGTGGATACGATTAACAAAAGCAATGGTGTTTAGCAGCATTGAGGTTTATTAATTGCTTTAGTAATTAAAATGTTATCAACAAAACAGCCATCTTGAATGGCTGTTTTGTTTTTGGGCGTTGCAGATGTTAGTTATTCGTTTTTTGCCAAGCTGCTGATACTGGGTATTTTGCCTAATTTTCTTTGCAGCGTGCGACGGTGCATGTTCAGGCTGCGCGCAGTGGCTGAAATGTTGCCGTCGTTTTCTGCCAACACCCTTTGAATGTGTTCCCATTCCAGTCGGTTCACAGATAATGGATTGGCTGCCAGCTCCACGTCTGTGTTACCAGCCTGTTTGGAAAAAGCCGCGACAATTTCATCTGCATCCACCGGCTTGGCCAAATAATGTGTAGCACCAAGCTTGATGGCTTCAATCGCGGTAGCGATGCTGGCATAACCGGTGAGCACCACAATTTTAGTGCCGGCCTGCAGCGCGGCAAGCTGGCGCACCAGAACCAAACCTGAATTGCCACGCATTTTAAGATCTACCACTGCAAATTCCGGTGCTTCAATCTGTGCAAGTACATAAGCACTTTCTGCACTGTCTGCGCTAGTGACGGCAAACCCCCGCTTTTGCATGGCGTTTGAAAGCACATTTAAAAAATCACTGTCGTCGTCTACCAACAAAAGTGTTGGCAGTTCACTGTGTTGAATGGGCTGAGTGTCTGTCATGGTTTGTGGTAGTTTTCAATGCGTAAGTTTTTTAATGGCAGCCGCACAATCGCAATGGCGCCGCCATCGGGATGATTGTTCAACTCTAAATCACCATTAAAGCGGGACAGTATGACTTGGGTTAGATAAATACCTAAGCCCATGCCTGCTCCGATGCCTCGTTCTGCCTTGGCGCTAAAGAACGGTTTGCCCAGTTGCTGCTTTACTGTTTCAGTGATGCCACTGCCAAAATCTCTGATGTGCAGCATCAAACGCTGCGAGTCCCAGCTGGCATGCATTTCAATTTGTTCAGGCGATGCATCTGCCGCATTATCGAGCAAATTCTGGATGGCCTGAATCAAGGTTCGGTCAGTAAAAATAATCGGGTTATATTCATCGTCGCTGATGCTCAGCACCAGTTCTGTGGCTGGGCGTGTGTCCTGCCAGCGCGCTATCATCTGCAGCAGGAATTCGCGCAGGGCTTGACCTTCGCCGTCATCGGCTCGACCTTGGCCGGCATTGCGGGTAATGCTGGATAAAATTTCCTTGCAGCGCATGATCTGGCTGCGCAGCATGTGCAACTGTTCTAATTGCTCTGGCTGTTGCGCAAGTTCAAGCGCCAGCTCATTGCTGATAACCGCCATGGTTGAAAGCGGTGTGCCCAGCTCATGGGCGGCACTGGCCGCTAGGGTGCCCAACGAAAGTACACGCTCACTTTCAAGGGATTGTTCACGAATGTTGGCCATCAGCTGATCGTATTCGCGCAGACTTTGGCCGATGCGTGTGACAAAAAAAGCAATAATGCCGGCACTGACCACAAACCCTAGCCACATTCCAACCAAGTGAATATCCAGTGTTTTGCCGGCAATGTCATGCATGTGCAGGTGTGACAGGGGAACATAGTGAAACACTAGCAGCGAATAACAGCTGACCGCAATCAGCGCCAGCAGCCATGCATAAGCGCGCCTGAGTGCCACGGACGCGACCGTCAGCGGCAACAGATACATCCAGACCAAAGGATTGCTATAGCCGCCCGTGTAGTAAAACAACACCGTCAGTGCCGCCAAGTCTCCCATGAGCTGCAGCAGAAGTTCATTTTCATGCACATTACGTTTGCTTTTTAAACGCATTAACGTGAATAGGTTCAGCAGCAGCATGCCTCCCACTGCCAGTGCAATGGGCAGCTTCGGCAAAGGAATGTGCAGATAAAACAGGGTGAAAGTCGCTGTCAGCATGAAAATAATCATGACGCTGCGCAGCAGCAGTAGACGCTGCAGATTACGGTGCGACGGGTTCACTAAAGGGATTATCTGTGACATTGCGCGATGACTTAAATGTGAATATTTTGTATTGTCGCTAATGAAATGCATTTGGGCAACTGCGACAAAATGCCACATTCCGCAAGCGGCGGCCTTTCGCTACACTTGCAGCACTCTAATCAGTCTATTGATTCCTAGCATGCAGCAAAAAATAATTTATGCAGTTGTGTTGTCTTTAGTCAGTTCCTATAGCTATGCTGACCATAATATCGACTTAGAACGGGTTGAGGTGCGTGCACCTCTAATTGACAGTCGCATTCTCAAGCACCCAGCCACAGTAGAAACCTACGACAGAAAACAGATTGAAGATACGATTAACGCTGCAACGCCGGCGCAGACGCTGAAGTACCTCCCGAGTATACAAGTGCGCGAACGTTTTATCGGTGATCGCAACGGCATCATTGCCACGCGCACTATCGGCACTTTGTCCAGTGCGCAGAGTATGCTTTATGCCGATGGGATTCTGCTGTCTAATCTGCTTGGCAATTCCTTTGCATTTCCCCCACGCTGGGGCATGGTCAGTCCGGAAGAGATTGAAAGTATCAGCATGATGTATGGGCCATTTTCAGCACTCTATGCCGGGAATTCATTTGGCGGCGTCATGAGCATTGCCACGCGCATGCCGGATAAGTTTGAAACCCACGCCAGCGCGCAGGCGTTCAGCCAAAATTTCAAGTTATATGGCACCGATGAAACCTATACCGGCAATCATCAAACTGCATCGGTGGGCAATAAAGTCAATGACTTGTCATTTTGGTTAGGCATAGACCGTCTGGAGAATAAAGGTCAGCCGATGAATTTTTCTACAGCATCGCTTTCAAAAACTGCAGCAGACGCAAGTCCAGATGTGACGGGCGCGTATCAGGATAGAAGCGAAGTCGGCACCGGTCGTGTGATATTTGGCGCTAACAGTATAGATAGCACGGAACAGACCAACCTCAAACTAAAGCTGGCTTATGACATCACGCCACAGATTAAAGCCAGTTATACCTTAGGCATATGGGATATAGATGGTAAGACCGATGTCGAAAGCTATATCAAGGATAGTGCAGGCAATCGAGTTTATAACGGTCGCGTCAATTTCAATGGGCAGCGCTATGATGTTGCCGGATTAAATCCTGCTGAGGCCGAATCGGTGCATGTGATGCATGCCTTGGACATCAAATCGAATACCAAGGGTTTTTTTGACTGGCAGCTTACTTTGTCAGACTACAACTATCAAAAAGATATTAACAGTGCTGCCAACGCTAAATCGAATGGCACTGTGATTGAAGGCAATCCTTATTTAACTCGCAACGGACGGGTCACGGATATGTCCGGAACCGGCTGGACAGTGTTTGATGCACGCGCTACTTTACGGCCTGCTCAGCATACCGTAGATGTGGGTTATCACGTTGACCAGTATGATTTTGTGAGCAATACACACAATACTGCCGATTGGCGTAATGGTGCCAAGGGTACATTGAATACCTCAGCTCGCGGTGAAACACAGACACATGCGATTTATGTGCAGGACAAGTGGCAGATGAGCCCGCACTGGGCGCTCACATTAGGCGGCCGTGCCGAGCATTGGCAGGCAACGGATGGTGAGAATAAAACCACTCTTTCGAATGTGTTAAATACAGCCCAATATCAGAATAAATCTGAAACCAAGTTTTCACCAAAAGCGTCCCTGAGTTTTGAGCCAACAGCCGCATGGGGCTTTCGTGCTGCATTTGGGCAGGCGTACCGCTTTCCTACGGTTACAGAGTTGTATCAGCCTTTGCAAAATGGCGCTACACCCTATTTTGTGCAGTCTAATCCGAACTTAAAACCAGAAGAGGTGCTGGCCGCTGAATTAACTGCGGAGCGTCGCTTTGAAAATGGTCTGCTGCGCGCCAGTTTTTTCAGTGAAAACAAATACGATGCATTGATTAGCCAGACTTTGACCAATGGCAGCACTATTCCCTATGATACCGGCACTTGCACGCGAGCAGCAGGTTGCAGCTTTGTGCAGAATGTCGATCATATTCGTACGCGTGGTTTGGAGTTGGCGACCCAATGGCAGGATGTGCTAGTGCATGGTCTGGATTTACAAGGCAGCGCCACTTTTACAGAAGCCGAAGTGCTGTCCAATGCGGCAGCACCTACTACTGTCGGTAATAAACCGCCACGCATCCCAAGAAACATGTTCAAGCTGGTGGCCACTTATCATCAGGGCAGTAATCTTACTTATAGTGTGGCTGCACGCTATAGCGGACGCCAGTATAATGCATTGGACAACAGTGATATCAATCCCGATACATTTGGCGGTGCCAGTAAGTTCTTTATCATGGACGTGAAAGCCAATTACAAATTTGCTGAGCGCTTTACTGCAAGTGCTGGTGTTGATAACCTAAATAACTATAAGTCCTATGTGTTTCATCCTTACCCACAACGCACCGCTTATGTGCAATTAAAATTTGATTATTAATGATTCGATATTTATTCCTTATTGGTTTTTTATTCAGTTTTGCAGGTCTTGTACATGCGCATGAAGCGCATACTGAACACCATTCTTCCAGTTTGGCAGTGAGTGCGGCGTTTGATGCGCAAGGTCAGCTGTGGCGAGCCAGTGTCAATGGCGGTCATGTTGTCGTTGCTTACAGCACAGATCTGGGGAAAACTTTTTCTCAATCGGTTGTGGTCAATAAAGCGCCGCAGAAAATCGGCGCAGACAGTGAAGCGCGACCTAAAATCGCTGTGGCACAAACCGGGCAAATTTACGTGACATGGACAGAAGCACTTAAAAAACCTTTCGCAGGCTATATCTGGTTTGCACGTTCGATTGACGGTGGCAAGACCTTTGAATTGCCAAAAATCGTACATCAAGACCGAGATGAAATCACCCATCGTTTTGATGCGTTAAATGTCGGGCCTGATGGCAAAATTACAGTGACTTGGGTCGACAAACGTGACTTGATAGCGGCCAAAGCCGACAAAAAACCCTATGACGGTGCCGCTATTTACTACGCAATTTCTACCGACAGAGGTGCCAGTTTTTCTGTGGAGCAGAAGCTCGCAGACAGTAGCTGCGAATGCTGTCGGATAGCGCTAACCAACAAGCCAGATGGCACGGTAGCAGCTTTATGGCGTCACGTGTTTGCAGGCAGCGAACGCGACCACATGATGGCAGAAATTCCTGCCGCTCACCAACAAGCAGAACCTAAACGCGCCACTTACGGCAAATGGAAAGTGGATGGCTGCCCACATCATGGCGCAGCATTGGCGAGTGGCGGAGAAGGCGAGCGCTGGTGGGGCTATCATATGGCATGGTTCGATGGTGGTAACGATGAATCAGGCAAGCAGAGCAGTTTGTTTTATGCGCGCATGGATGGTGTTGCTTGGGTTTCATCCCCAGCTAAAAAATTTGGCAATATGCAGAAGCAAGCGGGGCACCCGGCACTCACTGTTGTTGGTGAACACGTGTGGCTGGTATGGCGTGAAAAAGATGCTGGTAAAAGTCAGATTTGGCTGATGAAATCGGATGATGAAGGTAAAAGCTGGGGCGATAGAACTTTGGTCATTGAAGCTGCTGGCAATGCGGATTATCCGATACTGCTGCAGCATGGTCATCAAGTGTATTTGGTTTGGAATACGCAGCAAGCGTTGCAGGTGTTGCAGCTTTAGTTCTTATTTGGAGTCAATTCAAAACTCAATTTAGCCGCAGATGTAACCGTAAAGGCCATCACCGCTCCACTAAAGGGCTGAAGCCCTAAGTGGAAGCGAGAAACACGGATAGAACCAAACCTGATTAATTATCAAGTAAACCTTGTCATTGCGAGCCGTAAGGCGCGGCAATCCATGGATTGCTTTGTCGTTTCACTCCTCGCAATGACGGAGTTTGAATTTATCTGCGGGTATCCTTCTTAATCTGCGGCTAAATGAGAAATTTGCAGTTAAAAATGCTCATTAGGCTCATTAAGCTCATCAAGTTTAGCTAGGTTGCACACCAAACCTTGGTGTTATGCGCTAACTCCATCCATATCGCCCATGCGCTGGCACCACTGAGTAGCAAGCCCGCAAGTCGCATGCCATAGGGTTCTACGCTGCTGGTTTTGAGTTTGAGCCACAGCCATGGTGCAACAAATAATGAGACGCTGGAGCCTGCTGCAAATGCTGCCATGCTCATGGCACCACCTACTGGGTTGCCGTTGAATGACGCGATGATGAGTGCTGAGTAAAGCAGTCCGCACGGCATCAATGCCCACAGCATGCCGATATAGAACACCCCGCCACGAATCACTGCGAGTTTTTTAACATGCTTCCAGATGTTACGACCAGCATTATCGACCCAGATGGGCTGGCGTGCGTAAATGATGAGCAGCACACCCCAGAAAAAAATCAATACGTGAAAGAATGTCCACAGTGGATGCAATGTCTTGCTGTAGGTGGAAAGCCAGGCAATGCTCTGAATTGCAAAAGTGGCGATCGCCCCGAGTAGGGCATAACCGCATAACCGTCCGAGATGATATTGATAAATAGCAAAAGGCTGTTGTGCAGATTGTGTGATGCCGGTACAGGCTGCTCCGCACATGGCGACGCAGTGCGGGCCGCCAGCCAAGCCCATGATTAAGGCGCTGGATAGCAGAGCGGTTTCAATCACCATATCGCTGATTAGAGTTATTCCTGGTTAACACCAGTCGCAGCGTGGTTGCGCGCTTTTACCGCAGGTTCCAGTGCATTTTTTTGCTCTGGGGTCAGCTCTTTTTTGAAAATCGGTTCGCCTTGATTTTCTTCATGTGAAAGCACTTCGTCCTGACCGCTCACTGCAATATATACGGTAATCAGGCTGGCGACGACGACCAATGCTGGGCCGCCGAACGCAAGCCAGGCATATCCGTTTTGCCACCATTTGGTTTTTTGAGGTGTTTCTTGCTGTTGCGCCATGTATATTCCTTAACGTGACATGTAGAACATGGATTTTTCGAAGATTTTTTCTTTGGAGCCTGCGGCTTCAATTTCAAACACCACCGGATGTGATCCGCTTTTAATCGAGCCGTCTTGTACCTGCAAGCTTACTGCAACTGAACGGGTTTCGGCTGGATTTACGGTAAATACACCATCGGAGTTGAGTGATAAGCCTTTGATACCGCTTACGGAGATGCGGTAAGTTTCCGGTGTTTCGGAAGCGTTAGAAATTTGCAGACGATAGACGTTTTCAACTTTGCCACCGGCTACTAGGCGCGACATGACACCGCGGTCTCGAATCACATCGACTTTAAACGGCACACGTGTTGCCAGTGAGAACACAAAACCCAAGCACAGCAACAGTAATACCCCGGTGTAAATCAGTACGCGTGGGCGCAGAACTTTTTGCACGATTTGTTTTTTGGACCAGTTCTGTTCAACGCCATTGTGGGTAGAAAAACGAATCAAACCACGTGGATATTCCATTTTATCCATGATGCTGTTGCAGGCATCTACGCACAGACCACAGCTGATACATTCGTATTGCAGGCCTTTGCGGATATCAATGCCGGTAGGGCACACCTGCACACAGAAACTGCAGTCAATGCAATCGCCCAACCCAGAGGCTTTGGCATCTACACTGCGTGAACGACCGCTGCGTGGCTCGCCACGTTTTTGGTCGTAGGTGACGATAAGGGTGTCATTGTCAAACATGGCACTCTGAAAGCGTGCATAGGGGCACATGTATTTGCAGATTTGCTCGCGCAAAAAGCCTGCGTTGCCGTACGTGGCAAAACCGTAGAACAATATCCAGAACGTTTCCCACGGGCCGAGGCGATATTGAATCACGTTATCCATGAGATCGCGAATCGGTGAGAAGTAACCCAGGAAGGTAAAGCCGGTAAACATGGAAAAAGCGATCCATGCACTATGCTTTTGAAATTTTTTGCTGAATTTTTTGAAGCCGAATGGCAGGCCGTCTAGGCGCATGCGCGCAGCGCGGTCACCCTCGATTTTACGTTCCATCCATAAAAAGATTTCGGTGTATACCGACTGCGGACAGGAAAAGCCGCACCACAAGCGCCCGGCAACAGCGGTAAACAGAAACAGGGATAGTGCGGAAATAATCAGAATGACCACCAGATAAATCAGGTCTTGCGGATAAAGCACCAAACCAAAAATATAAAAACGGTGGGTGCTAATGTCGAGTAAAACCGCTTGTCTGTCGTTCCACATCAGCCATGGTGTGCCATAAAACACAATCTGCGTAATCCAGATCGTCAGCCAGCGCATGTTTTTGAAGTAGCCCGAGATGTCACGCGGATAGATTTTTGGCTGTGATTCGTACAGTGATCTTGGCTTGGAAGTATCCTCAGCGATAGGAATCACTTTTTTGGATTTAGCTTTGGATTTGGAACTGGGGCTGTTTGTTTGCGGAGTAGACACGATTCTGGCCTTACGAAAAAAGATAACGCTCAAAACAAAACGTCCACTATCTTAGCATAAGCAAAATAGTGGACGTTTGTCTGATTAAATCAGATTCAACAGTATATGCATCATCTTTGATTTAAGTTAAATGTTTAAATTAAACATGACTTATTTTAATGTTTCAGCATTTGAAAAACGCCAGACATAAGCCGCTAACACATGAATTTGCTCTGGCGTGAAGCGTGAACCTTGCGCAGGCATTTTATTGTTTTTACCGTGGTTGATACGTTCAATAATCGCAGCTTCACCTGAGCCGTGCAGCCAAATGTCGTCCGTCAGGTTAGGCGCGCCAATCGCTTGATTGCCTTTGCCATCGGCACCGTGGCAAGCTGCACAGGCAGCAAATTTTTCTTTGCCTAAAGCGGCGCGATTAGCATCATGCTCACTTTCAGACAGGCTCAATACGTAATGCGCAACGTTCTTCACGTCATCGGCATTGCCCACGGCTGCTGCCATTGGCGGCATCATGCCGTTGCGACCATTAGTAATCGTTTCTTTAATGGTTTCTGGAGCGCCGCCATATAACCAGTCTTTGTCTGTCAGGTTAGGGAAGCCACGACTGCCGTGCGCATCAGAACCATGACATTGTGCGCAGTTGTTCATGAACAGGCGCTCGCCAATTGCCATGGCTTTAGTGTCTTTGGCCACTTCTTCCGCCGGCATGTTGGCATATTTGGCATAGATAGGTGCAATACGGTCGTTAGATTCTTTCACTTCCTGTTCATATTGCTTCACTTGCGTCCAGCCCAGTTTGCCAGTCCAAGTGCCTAAGCCTGGGTAGAGGAACAGGTAAGCCACGCCAAACACACAGGTTAAAATAAACATCCACATCCACCATCTTGGCATTGGGTTGTTCATTTCAATAATGTCTTCATCGTACACATGACCGGTTGATTCGCCGGTATGTGCTGCATCATGCGATTTGCTGGTTAACAGCAAAACTGCCATACAAAAAACAATGCCGCCAATTACGATAGCCGAAATAAAATACGGCCAAAAGGCACTTGTAAAATCAGTCATTCTTCATCTCCATCAAGCGGCAGTCTTGCCGCCTCGTCAAAATCTTTTTTATGCCGACCCGACCATGCCCACACCCAAATACCTACAAAGGTAATCAGGATGGCAACAGTCGCGATACTGCGTAAATCTGTAATATCCATGGTGAATTAATTTTTAATTACTGTTTGAGTGCAGTACCCAGCACTTGCAGGTAAGCAATCAACGCTTCCATTTCAGTTTTACCGTAAACATCATTGGCAGAGTTTTTAATTTCTTCATCGCTGTATGGCACACCGGCAATTTTCAGGGCACGCATGTGCGCTGGCAGTTTTTCCGCATTGACCAAAGTTTTTTCCAGCCATGGATAGGCCGGCATCACTGACTCAGGAACCAAATCACGAGGATTGATTAAGTGGATGCGATGCCACTCATCGCTGTAGCGACCACCGACACGATGCAAGTCTGGACCGGTGCGCTTACTGCCCCATTGGAACGGACGATCATACACGAACTCGCCAGCCACTGAGTAGTGACCGTAACGCAAGGTTTCTGCCTTGAATGGACGGATCATCTGTGAGTGGCAGTTGTAGCAGCCTTCACGCGTATAAATGTCACGGCCAGCCAACTGCAGTGCTGTGTAAGGCTTCAGGCCTTCCACAGGCTGCGTGGTCGATTTTTGGAAGAACAGCGGCACAATTTCAACCAAGCCGCCGAATGAAACCACGACCAAAATCAAAATCACCATTAAAAAGCTATTGGTTTCGATTTTTTCGTGGGTAAAGCCTTTTTTCTCTTTATCTGACATTTTCAATTCTCTCAAGCATGCGCTACTTTAACAGCAGGGATTCTGGCACGTGTTGCCTGACCCATCTGTACGGTTTTAACCACGTTCCACAGCATGATAATCATGCCACTGACATACATCATGCCGCCTATCATACGAATCACATAGAACGGATGCATGGCTTTCACAGATTCTACAAATGTGTAAGTCAGTGTGCCGTCATCGTTAATTGCACGCCACATCAACCCTGCAGTTACACCTGAAATCCACATCGCGGTGATGTACAGCACCACGCCAATCGTGGCCAGCCAGAAGTGCAGCTCAATTGCTTTTTTGCTGTACATTTGTTTCATGCCCCACAGGCGTGGAATCAGGAAGTACAGTGAACCCATAGATACAAAGCCCACCCAGCCCAAAGCACCTGAGTGCACGTGACCAACGGTCCAGTCCGTGAAGTGTGATAAAGCGTTCACAGTTTTAATCGACATCATTGGGCCTTCAAACGTACTCATGCCGTAGAAAGACAATGAAACAATCAAGAAGCGCAGAATTGGGTCATCGCGCAATTTGTGCCACGCACCTGACATGGTCATCATGCCGTTAATCATGCCGCCCCAGCTTGGTGCCAGCAGAATCAGTGATAACACCATGCCGACTGATTGCGTCCAATCCGGCAACGCGGTGTAATGCAGATGGTGTGAACCCGCCCACATGTAAGTGAAGATTAAACCCCAGAAGTGCACAATCGATAGACGATAGGAGTAAACCGGGCGCTCGGCTTGTTTAGGTACGAAGTAATACATCATGCCTAGGAAGCCTGCAGTCAGGAAGAAGCCCACTGCGTTGTGGCCGTACCACCATTGAATCATCGCATCTTGCACGCCTGCATAGGCTGAATAAGATTTGCTCCATTCAGCTGGAATCGATGCACTGTTCACGATGTGCAGCAGTGCTACCACCAGAATGAATGCACCGTAGAACCAGTTTGCCACGTAAATGTGTTTGATTTTGCGCTGTGCAATGGTGCCGAAAAATACGGTAGCGTACATCACCCAAACCACGAGTAATAACAGGTCAATCGGCCATTCCAGTTCCGCATATTCTTTAGCCTGGGTATAACCTAAAGGCAAAGAGATAATCGCAGCGATAATAACGGCCTGATAACCCCAGAATGTATAGCGTGCAAGCAGCGGGAATGCCAACTTAGTCTGGCTGGTACGCTGCACTACATAATAGGAAGTGGCAAATAGCGCACAGCCACCAAAAGCAAAAATCACCAGGTTTGTATGCAAAGGACGTAAACGACCAAAACTTGTCCATGGCAAACCCAAATTAAGCTCCGGGAATGCAAGCTGAGCGGCAATGATGACGCCCATTAACATGCCCAAAACTCCCCAGACAACCGCCATCACGCTGAATCCACGGATGACGTAGTCGTCATAAAACGTTTCTACATTCGTGTTACTCATTACTTCCGTCCTTAAAAAAACAAACTAAACCTGTTGGCAATCGCGCCTCGTCATGCAAATCGCGGACTGCAAAATCTATTGAATAGCCATCGCGCACTAAATCGCAAATTATATAATGTTAACAAGGCTTACTAAACCTATAAATTAGCATAAATAGGCGTTTTGAGCTAAGTTTTTTGTAACTAAATTGTTAACAGTAGACCGGGTAAATGTAACGGAAGTTTAATCAAAATTGATTAAATGTTAATGAAAACCGGTTCTGGAGGCGAGGGGAATAAAAAATGGCGTTACTAAATGATAGTAACGCCATGATGATTTGATCGGATTGAAATTTAGCCTAAGGCTTAATTTCAAAATCACGAGTATCAAAAATTAATATAGCCAGTAGTGGTCAACCAGTAATGCGGCAAATAGTAATGTCAGGTAGGTAATAGAGTATCTGAATGTACGTTTGGCCAAGTCGTCTGAATATTTTCGATATAAACCAATGACGTAGGCCATAAAGATGGCATTCAATATCAGTACGGAAATCAGGTAAATCATGCCGCTCATGCCTAAGCCATAAGGCATTAAAGACACCGCCACCAGAATGATGGTGTAGAGCAGAATGTGCAGTAGCGTAAATGCTTCACCGTGGGTAACCGGCAGCATAGGCATGCCAACTTTTGCATATTCTTCACGGCGGTATAAAGCCAAAGCCCAGAAGTGTGGCGGAGTCCAGGCAAAAATAATCAGGAACATGATGAGCGATTCAGGACCAACATTATTGGTGACTGCCGCCCAGCCCAAAATCGGCGGCATGGCGCCGGAGGCGCCGCCAATTACAATATTCATTGGCGTGGCCGGTTTCAAGAAGATAGTGTAAATCACGGCATAGCCTACAAAGGTGGCAAAAGTCAGCCACATGGTGAGTGGATTGACATAAAAATAGAGTATTGCCAAACCAGCGCCGCCTAACAAGCTTGCAAACACAATGGTTTCAGTGGAGGACACTTGCCCGGTAGGTAAGGGGCGTGCGCGGGTGCGCGCCATCACTGCGTCGATTTTATGTTCAATCAGGCAGTTGAATGCCGCGGCCGCACCTGAAGTAAAGGCGATACCCAGGGTTGTGGCAATCAACAGCGGCCACGGTACCATGTGCGGGGTGGCCAGAAACATACCAATAAGCGCGGTAAATACAATCAGCGAGGTTACCCGTGGCTTACACAGCGGGAAGAAGCTTTTGAGGCGTGTATTGAGTGTTTTAATCTGACTAAACATGCTGAAGTTCATTGCGATCTCGCTTTTGTATTTTTGTGTGCTCATAGTACTGCTCCCCTAATTCAGAATATTTCATCGCGCTTTTGTAATTTTAGAATTGATGACGACGGTGATGATCACCAGTAAAGCTGCCCCGAAATTGTGTGCTACAGCCAGCACCAATGGCAGATGCAACAGCAGATTGCCGATGCCTATCAGAATCTGCGTGCCAAGCACAATTAACAGTAAATAGGCCAGTGCACGCAAAGGTTTGATTTTCAGCAGCAGCCAAGCGAGTGTACCCAAGTAGCATAAGGTAATCAGTGCGCCAATGCGATGCGTCCATTGAATAGCGGTAAGTGCCGGCAGTCCAAGGTTGCCGCCATTCGCGCTTTCACCGAGCTCTCTTACCAGATGAAACGCGTCCTTGAAGTCCATTTGTGGAATCAGTGCGCCGTGACAGCTAGGAAAATCAGTACATGCAAGTGCTGCATAGTTGGTGCTGGTCCAGCCACCCAAAAATATTTGGCCCAACAATATCAGCAGTGCGCCACGTATCATCCAATGCAGGCTAGGGCTAGGTTCATGCACGCCATAGCTGTTCCAGTGACGGTGGGCAATCCATGTCAGCAGGCCTAGTGTTGTCATGCCGCCAATTAGATGTGCGCTGACAATTGCCGGTTTGAGCAGCATGGTAACTGTCCACATGCCCAAAGCTGCTTGAAAAACAATCAGCAGTAACAGCGTGCTAGGTAATAACGGACTCACGTGCAGAATACGTTTATGCCGCCAGCCTAGTACAAAAATTGCCAGCACTGCCAGCCCCAGTGTTCCTGCAAGATAGCGGTGTGCCATCTCTTTCCAGGCTTTGCCAATCTCAACAGTGCTGCCAGGAAAACCTGCCTGTGCTTTTTGTATGGCGTGCTCGCTCTGTGGCACGGTGAGTGTGCCATAGCAGCCGGGCCAATCAGGACAGCCAAGTCCTGCATCCGATAATCTCACATATGCACCTAATACCACTACACATAGTGCCAACACGGTGCTGAAGAATGCTAAACGTTTAAAGTTTTGATAAATCATGTTTAACCAGCCCAGGAGTATTTCATTAGGCGTGTAATGTCTTTGCGAATCAGCGCAGGTTCGGTGTCCGCAGCAAAGCTCATCATTAAATTACCCAGCGGATCGACCAGATAAATGCGGTCAGAACTCACGGCAGGTTCACCATTGAGTTCAAATTGATCGCTGAATCCGCTAATTTCGGTAGACGGTTGATTGATGATCATAAGTTCAGGGTAAAGATTTTTCAGGCCGTTAACGTCTTGTGTTGTAGTCAGCAGAACACGCTGCATGCGCGGAAACTCTTTATACAAGGAAACATGCAGCTGACGCATGATGTGCAATTTGGCAGCACATTTTTCCGTACATTCAGCCGCAACGTAGACCATGCTCCATTTGTCTTTCCATGTGGTGCTAGACACCAGCTGACCGTCACTGAGCAGCAAAGGCTGCTGCAGATTGAGCTGTCTGGCAGGGGTCACGAGTTCACCTGCGCTGGTGCCCTGTGGGCGCCAATCCAGTTTATACATGGCAATCACAGCCACAATCGGAGTGACAAAGAATATCAGCATGCTGATTAGCATGAGTCTGCCGCGGCTCTGGCGCGCAAGATATTCTTGGTTTTCAGTATCAGTCTGCATATTATTGTTGCTCATTAAGCGTTGATTCATTCTTTTTAAAGCTGGTGTATAAAAATATCAGGATGCTGGCAATTGCAAAGCCAAACCATTGGTAAGCATACCCCATATTGGTTGCAATTTTTTCTGCTGGCAGCTGCCAGTTTCTTACAAAGCCACCTGCATTGCTCGCAGCATCGAGTTTAATTACTACCGGCAGTACTTTAATCGGCACGCTGGCCTGATAGCGCTGCATATCCATATGTTGCCAAACAGTCTGCCATTGGGCTTTCTGCGCATCACTTTCCAGAGTGAAAATTTTCTTCGCAGGTTGCCAAACCAGCCCTACGATTTCAACCATCTCTTGCGGGGTGACGATTTCAGGTAAGGTGCTGTGTTTATCAGCGCCCGCCACCCAGCCACGATTGACCAGCACATATACTTCACGATTTTCTATTTTGAGTGGGGTAATGACATGAAAACCACCACGGCTTTGTTCAACCTGATTGTCGAGCAATATCTGATAACGCGTATCGTAAATGCCTTTTAACTTAACCTTCTTGTAATTCCAGCTATCCCAATCCTGAAGATGTTCTGGGAAAGCCTGCGCCTCATCATTGTTTGCAGTGTTGTAACTGTTCTGAATTTCTTGCTTGAGATGCGCTTTGTTAAGCTGCCATAAACCAAGTTTGATAAAACTGGGAACGCACACAATCAGGATTAAAAACCCCAGCCATGAAGGCCTAAAAGTAAAGTTTGATAATCTAAATTGCATTTGTCTCATTGCCATCGCATAATGTCTTATCAATTTTGATTGGACATCAATATGTTATTTAAAATCATCATCGTACTAGCATTGTTATTCATTGTCGGTAGCTTATTTTCTGCACTGTATTTCTTGGCAAAAGATAAAAGTGGCGGGGAGCGTACCGTTAAAGCCTTAACATTGAGAATTGGACTTTCAATCACATTGTTTGTATTTTTATTGCTGGCTTATTACTTTGGATTAATCGGCCAAACACCACAATAAACTTCTTCTCAAGTCAGCAAGTCTTCTTACATCAAGCGTTATTGTTGTCATTTACAAAAAATGTGCAAATAAAAGGGGTGCGGTTTAGGCACCCCTTTTTTATAGCCTCGCGTTATAGCCAGTATACAAATACAAACAAACCTAACCAAACCACATCCACAAAGTGCCAGTACCAGGCAACACCTTCAAAACCGAAGTGATTTTTTGCAGAAAAATGACCTTTCATAGAACGCAACAGAATCACAATCAGCATGATAGTACCCAAAGTTACGTGGAAACCGTGGAAACCTGTCAGCATGAAGAATGTGGCACCGTAAGCACCGCTGTTAAGTGTTAAGCCTAATTCGGTGTAAGCGTGGTGATATTCCATGGCTTGGCAAACCAAAAATGCCACACCCAGTGCAACGGTGAGGAACAAGCCCCAAATCAGCTGTTTACGATTGTCCTTCAACAGACCCCAGTGTGCCCAAGTAATCGTCGCGCCAGAGGTGAGTAGTAATGCCGTGTTAATTGCTGGCAAGCCCCATGCTCCCATAGGATTCAATGTACCTGGTTTGTACTCAGTCCCCAGCACAACCCCGCCAGGCCCTGCAGATGGCCAAGTGCCTAAAAAGTCTTTGTAAGGTGTAAATAGGGGGTCGAAAGAAGCAAGTTCAGGTACAGAAAGGACTCGCATGTAGAACAGCGCGCCAAAAAACGCTGCAAAGAACGCAACCTCAGAACAGATAAACACAATCATGCCGATACGGAATGATTTGTCTTCCCATTTTTTGTATTGGCCGGTGATGCTCTCAACCACTACCGCGCCCATCCATTTGAATGTCATGAATATGATAATGGCCGCACCGATATACATCATCCACTGACCCAGAGATACCAGATAAGCCAGATCTTTGTTGGTGTCAGTTGCTACACTGAAAACGAAACCTGAAGCCAATGCCAGTAAACCGGCAGAGATGATTACCGGATATAGTGCCCCATGCGGAACAAAATAATGATGATCTGAATGTGTTGTCATGCATAATCTCCCTAATTGCATTGCTGAGCTATTGGATCAGCCCACCATGTTTTTATATTAAATTTAACGCAACCAAACATAACCTGCCATATTACAAATTTACTGCAAACGCCATTGCTAATGTGTTTCTAAAATAACTTGTTTCACTACTTAATCTTTTGATTTAAAGAAGGAATATGACAAGGTCATTTCTTTCACATCTTCCGGTAAATCATTACTTACAAAAAATCGCAGAGGCATCAATTTTGTTTCGCCTGCCTGCAATTCCTGACGCTGAAAACAAAAACATTCCAGTTTTTTTAAGTGTGCTGCCGCCTGTCCGGGGGTAACACTTGGAATTGCTTGTCCGGCAACCGCCTGACTTGTAATGTTCTTAGCCTCAAATAATACGGTTTCCACCTGCCCCGGCCTGACTTTAATGCTGGATTGTTTCGGATAAAAGTTCCAGCCCAGCCCAGGCATTACGCTAGAAGTAAATTGCACGGTAACCCAGCGTGTTTCGTCTACTTTGGCACTTTCCAGCTGCGATGCTGTGGTAACTGTTTTTCCGTTTAAGCCTGAAATCGTGCATAAAACGTCATAAAGCGGCACTAGTGCAAACGCAAACAACAAGGAGCCTGCCACTATCCACAACATCTTCAAGCCCAGTTTTTTATTGGCTAGCGCTCGTTTTTGTTCCGGATTCAATTCTTCATGGTTCATTTCCATAAGGCAAACATCGAAGCCACATACCAAATGAAAGTAACCAAACCTATTGCTATCGCAATTTTTTTATTATTACTGCTTTTTTTTGCTTCATTATTTTTCATATTACGTTGCTGGCTCCGCTGTAAAGCAGAGCCAGCATTTATCCCACTTATTTAACAACTGGTTGTTCAGTGAAGCTGTGATAAGGCGGTGGAGAAGGTAATGTCCACTCTAGACCTTCAGCGCCATCCCATACTTTGTCAGTTGCTTTTTTGCCGCCTTTAGCAGTGCTGATAATGTTGTAAACAAACAGCAACTGTGACAGACCAAGTACGAACGCAGCAACAGTTGAAATTGCATTGAATTCAGCAAATTGCAGTGCATAGTCAGGAATACGACGTGGCATACCGGCTAAGCCCAAGAAGAACTGAGGAATGAAAGTCAGGTTGAATGAAATTGCAGTCAACCAGAAATGCAGTTTACCTAATTTTTCGTTGTACATATGACCAGTCATTTTTGGCAGCCAGTAGTAAACACCAGCCATGATACCCATGATGCCGCCAGCAAACAGCGTGTAGTGGAAGTGTGCAACCACAAAATAGCTGTTGTGATATTGCGCATCCGCTGCAACGTCAGCTAGAACCAAACCGGTCAAGCCGCCGATACCAAACAAAATAATCCAGCCTACTGTAAACAGCATGGGAGTTTCAAAGCTCATTGAGCCGCGCCACATGGTTTTAATCCAGCAGAAGAACAATACGGCTAACGGTAATGAAATCGCCATGGTGCTATACATGAAGTACAGCAAGGCAGGCACTGGCAAGCCAGCAGTAAAGAAGTGGTGTGCCCAAACCACTACAGCCAAAGCGCCAATGGCCCATAATGAGTACACTTGAGCTTTGTAACCATACATTGGTTTACGTGAGAATGTTTGCAGAATTTGTGGAATGAAACCCCAAACAGGCAACAGCAAAATATACACTTCAGGGTGACCGAAGAACCAGAACAGATGCTGGAATAAAATTGGGTCGCCACCACCAGCAGCGTCAAAGAAGTGTGTGCCGAAATGACGGTCTGTCAGCAGCATGGTCACAGCGCCAGCCAGAACTGGAATAGTAGCAATCAGCAAAAATGCAGTGATGAGCCAGCCCCATGCGAACATTGGCATTTTCATCAGTGTCATGCCAGGTGCGCGCATGTTGAACAGTGTCACAATAATGTTGATGGAACCTAATACTGAAGAAATACCCAGCAAGTGCACTGCAAAAATTGCAAAGTCCACACCAAAGCCACCTTGTACCGACAGCGGTGGATAGAACGTCCAGCCGGTTGCCAGTGCACCATCACCAATGCCGAACAGTGCCAGTGTGAATGGCAATGTCAGCAGGATCGCTGATGGAGGCAGCAGCCAGAAGCCCCAGTTATTTAAACGTGGCAGGGCCATATCTGGTGCGCCAATTTGCAGTGGAATCATCCAGTTGGCAAAGCCGGTTGCTGCAGGCATTAACGCTGCAAAAATCATAATCAGGGCATGCACGCCAATGAGCTGGTTATAAAAATCAGGCTTCATCAATTGCAAGCCTGGTTGAAATAACTCGGCACGAATGCCAAGAATCATTGCACCGCCCACCAAAAACATAATCAGTGAAAAGGTGAGGTACATCGTACCAATATCTTTGTGGTTCGTCGTTGTCAGCCACCGCATGATACCGGTTGGATGGTCGGCGTGTTCATCGTGATGTGCAACTGTTGTTGTACTCATAACTATCTCCTGTACCTAAACTCTATAATTATTGACGCGCTGCTTTAACTTGTGATGGCTGCAATACGTCGCCAACATTGTTGCCCAGTGCATTACGCTCATAAGTAATCACGGCTGCAATTTCAGTGTCGTTCAGCGTTGCTTTCCATGCGGGCATGATGCCTTTACCGTTCAGCACGCGATCCAGATGGCTGTCAGGCAGATATTTGCCGTCTGCACCAAAAATCGGCGCAAGGGTAATTTTGCTGCCAGTCAATGCTGGGAATGCAGGTGGCAGACCTGCGCCTGATACCTGATGGCAAACCGCACAGTTTTTCTCGTATACGTTTTTACCTTCAGCGATTAAGTCTTCTTTAGTCCACTCTTTGTCAGAGCCGGCTTCAGCTTTTGCCATTTCCTCTTTTTTGGCAACGACCCAAGCTTTATATTCTTCAGCGGGCAATGCATCCACGACTACAGGCATGTAACCATGACCTTTGCCACACAGTTCTTTACATTGGCCGCGATAAGTACCTGGTTTCTCTACTTGCACCCAAGTCTCGCGAATGAAGCCAGGAACAGCTAAGCGAGATGAACCGAACTGTGGCACCCACCAGTTGTGCAGCACGTCAGTTGAAGTCATCAAAATACGCACTTTCGCACCTACAGGCAGCACCAAACGGTTATCAACGTCGAGCAAATATGGTTTCTCAGGGTCGTTTACCGGCGCTACAGTGCCATCCATCTGTTCTGCAGGCGTTGCAAGGTTGCTCACGAATTTAATGCCTTTGGCATCTTCAATGCCTGCTTCAGTACCTTTATCGGTGTTACCCATATATTCGTACTGCCAGCGCCATTGTGAACCGGTCACTTTGACAATAATGTCTGATTCGTTACGGGTATCTTCCATCATCACCACGCTGTGATATGCCGGTATGCCCATAATCACGAAATCGATTAACAGCAGAATGGCGAACGGGATCAGTGTCCAGAAAATTTCACTGAATGTAGAAGGGGCTTTATCAGCGACTGCTTTATAGCCGACGCTTTTGCGGTGCTTAAAGATAGAGTAAATCATGATGCCCAGCACGACCACAAAGATGACCGCAACAATCACCATGAACTTATTGTGCACGTGCAGGGTGTCGAGTGCCATTGGCGTCACTGGCTCAGGAAAATTCCAACTGTAGTCAGCAAAAACCTGTGGTGCCGTGAGTAATAACAGCAGACTGAAACATAATCTGTTCATTGCTTGCCTAAACATACTTTCTCCCAAAAACGATTTAAACGGTTTTTAATTGTTGTTTAAGTTGTTTGGCGACCGTTATGCGCTGGTCTTGGTCCATATAGCGACTGCCAAACTCTACTTCCCTACCATGTGATCCGATAAAAATACTGCAATTTCCATCGTCGTTATTGCGCAGGATTACTTTTGCCCAATAACGCTCAAATGTGAATTTCTCAGAATTCTTATAATTACGTTTTTCTATCACCACTTCGTTGCCCACTAACGAAACACGCTCAAAGTCTCCGTAGTGCAGAAACACATGATGAAACGCGTAGGCAAAAGCCATAATTTCCATTCCGGCAAAAGGCAGCACCAGCCATGCCCCTGACAAACACATACCGATTGCAACAACACCTGCAATTAGCGCAATTACAGCCAACAGCCAGATAAATCCTTGTTGAGACAAAGAGTTATTTGGCCTTGCCACGATTACTGTGCCATCTGAGCTTACGATTGTCATAAAGCGCCTGTGAAAATTTCAAGGAGGACCTTTAACAAACACTGCTAGTGCGTCATTCTGACGCATGTCAAAAACTAACATAAAAACGTATGAGTCTCAAGTGAAATTGTTACACTTTTGAAACAAAATGTTACTTTTTTTACAAGATTTTTGCGCTTTGCGCTATTGACAAAATGGAGGTTGGAATTTAAATCAGATTTTGCGAGATTGCAGATAGTGTTTGGCGGCTACCCATAGGCTGGGTAATGCGGGGACGACAATCATGGCAAGCGCCACAACAGAAAAGTTGGCTTTTACCCAAGGATGATTGCCGATTAGATAACCTAAACCGCTTAGGCTGCACACCCACAGAATACCGCCAATAACGTTATACAGGGCGAACTTGCGGTAAGTCATCGCAGCTACGCCGGCCACAAAGGGTGTGAACGTACGTATAAAAGGCAAGAAGCGCCCGATAACAATTGTAATCGGGCCATGCTGCTCATAAAACGCATGTGTTTTGTTGAAGGCTTCTTTGTTAAACCAACGGCTGTTTTCCCAGCTGAATACTCGGTTGCCTACCCAGCTGCCTGCGGTGTAATTAAGCGCGTCACCTGCGACTGCGGCAACAGTGAGTATCAGCATCAGCGCGGGTAGGCTCATTCCGCCCACTGCGGCAATCGCACCGGCCACGAACAACAATGAATCCCCTGGCAGGAACGGCATAATCACAAAGCCGGTTTCAATGAAAATGATGGCAAACAGTAACACATATATCCAAACACCCCAGCTGACGGTAATCACTTCCAGATGCTTATCCAGGTGTAAGAACAAATCTATTAAATAGGTGTAATCCATGTGTGTGGGGGTGATTCTAATGGTGGCAGTTTGGGAGATTTAGCATGAAAAGCAGATCGCTGCAGACTTAATCGTCATCTTCCAGAATGCGCTTGCCTTCTTCTTCAATATCCTCAAACTGACCTCGGTAAATTGCCCACCACAATCCTGCAAGCACAATCAGCGCCATAATGACGGATAAGGGAATCAATATAAAAAGTACATCCATGTGCTTAACCTTTGTCAGAAGATTTTACTGGTAGCCATTGCGTCAGTCGCAGCGCGTTAGCGACTACTATCAGTGAACTTACCGCCATACCCAAGCCGGCAAGCCATGCTGACAAGATACCAAAAAATGCCAGCGGGATACTAATTAAGTTGTAAATAATCGCCCAGGCAATATTCTGCTTAATAATCTGCATCGTACGCTGGGCATGCTCAATCAGGTGCGGTATCTGACGAATGTCGCCATTCAGGAAAATATAATCAGCATGTGCCAGACTCAGTGGTACGCCTTTGCCCATCGCAATTGAAACATGTGCGCTGGCTAATATTGGGCCATCGTTCAGGCCGTCACCCACCATCAGCACTTTTTTACCTTGCTGTTTCAGTGCTTGTAGTCTTTGCAATTTGTCTTCGGGGCTGCATCCCGCTTGATATTCGTGAATACCAATAGCATTTGCAGTGTCAGCAACAGCATCCGAGTGATCGCCGGAAAGTAATGCAATTGCCAAGCCTCTCTCCTTGAGTTGCTTGATAGAAAGTGCTGCATCATTTTTAATCGCTTCCTGCAGCGTAAAGCTGGCCAACCAGCCGTGCCCATCGGCTAGGTGCACCTGCTGTACAGATGCATTTCGAGCCTCGATATTGCAGAATTTGGGCGAGCCCAGTTTTAAGTGCCCCTGCAGTTGGGGGTAATGCACTACCTCGGCAAAAATGCCGGCGCCTGCAGCTTCCTGAATATTCTGCAGTTCCAGCGCTTCAGGTGCGGTTTGTGTTTTCTGCTGCGCATGCACTATAGCGCGCGAGACCGGGTGGTAAGAGTGTTGCGCCAAAGCTGCGGCAACTGATAAAGCCTGAGTCTCGTTGAAGCCTGCCCGGCAGGTAATCCGAGTGACTTCAATGTGGTCTTCAGTCAGCGTGCCTGTTTTGTCAAAAATAACAGTATCGATATCTGCAATATTTTCAATGGCCTGCAAGCGCTTAATCAAAATACCACGTTTGACAAATGCACTGGCACTCGAGAGCATGGCAGCTGGCGTCGCCAGCGAGAGCGCGCATGGGCAAGTCACAATCAGCACCGCAGCAGCGGTCATCAATGCACGGCCACGGTCTACATCCCACAGCAGCGCTGCCGCAATGGCCGCGGATGCAATCACAAAAATCAGAAATGGCCGCGCAATGCGGTCAGCCAACTCGGACAATCGAGGTTTTTCTGTTGCCGCCTGATTAATCAGATTGACGATTTTGCCGTATTGCGTTGCTGCACCCAGCGCTTCCAGGCGCATCAACACAGGCTGACGCAGGTTATAGCTGCCGGCAATCACTGCATCATTTTGATTTTTGTGAATAGCGGTTGATTCGCCTGTGAGCAGTGACTCATCGACGCTGGTGCTGCCGGAAATCAGTGTGCCATCTGCTGGGAAGGCTTCGCCAATATTCACGCGTACTACATCTCCCAATTTTAGTTTGGTGTTAATGACGCGTGTGAAGGAGCTGTCGGCATTTTGACGCTCCGTACTTTCCGGGATACGGCTGACCAATTGCTCAAGTGCCCCTAGTGTTTTGCGATGTAGTTTGACTTCTATCAGTCGTGCCGACAGCAGAAAAAACACAAACATAGTGAGCGAATCGAAATAGACCGTGCTGCCCCACCAGTTGTCGGGTTCGAAAGTAGCCGCCGAACTCACCACAAAAGTAATGATGATTCCCAGTGCAACTGGCAGATCCATGCTGATTTGGCGCAGGCGCAAATCACGATAGGCGTTGCTGAAAAACACACTGCTGGAAAAAAACAGTACCGGCAGGCTCAGCAGCCAGGAAGCCCAGTTCAGCAGATGCAGAATATCAGTGGAAATTTCGCCGGGCTTGGTGAAATAGGTGGGGCTGGCATACATCATGACCTGCATCATGCAGAAGCCTGCCACCATCCAGCGCCAGAACGCGGCACGCTGTTTTTTAAGGGTAATCTGGTCACTCTCATACTGCGTTGCAGGGCTGGCACTGTAGCCCATCGCCTGCACAGCCGTAAGGATTTTAGAAGGCAGTGTCAGCGTTGGCGACCATACCACCACGGCACGTTTTTTCGACATGCTGACACGTGCACTGACTACACCGGGTGTTGCTTTTAATCCTTGCTCGATGATGCCGGAGCAGGCGGCGCAGCGCAGTCCGTCCAGCAGTAAGTTAGATTTGACCAAATCCTGGCTATCATCGGTGACAGGTTCACTAAATTCCTGCCATTGTTCTTCTGTGTCGAGTATGGTCCAGGCGGGATTTAATCGTGCCTGTTCAGACGTGGCCTGTTCGGCGATGCGGTGTTCGGTAAGCAAAAACGAGATACTCCGTATTTTGGCTGCAAATTCGTAGCGTGATATAAAGAATTATATATTGAAATGTGTGCGATTAACCCCATTGTAAATGCAGATAACTTTATACATTGGAGTGAATATGCGCTTTGATAAATTAACCACTAAATTCCAGCAAGCAATCAGCGATGCGCAAAGCATTGCATTGGGTGCTGATAATACTGCAATTGAACCTCAACATTTGCTGCTGGCCTTGCTTAACCAGGAAGATGGCGCTACTTCTTCTTTACTGGCACGTGCCGGTGTACAGCTAAATCCGCTCAAAAATAGTTTAAACACCGCCATCAATGAACTGCCGAAATCCTCTGCGGGCAGCGGCGAAATTGCGATTTCTCGCGATTTGAATAATCTGTTGAATCTCACCGACAAACTCTCGCAAAAGCGCGGTGATGCGTATATTGCCAGCGAAATGTTTCTGCTGGCGCTAGCCGATGACAAAGGCGACGCCGCAAAACTGCTCAAGCAGAATGGGCTCACTAAATCTGCGCTAGAGTCTGCGATTCAAGCTGTACGCGGCAACGAAAGCGTGGATAGCCAAGAGGCCGAAGGGCAGCGTGAATCACTCAAAAAGTACACCCTCGATTTAACCGAGCGTGCGCGTTTAGGGAAACTCGATCCTGTGATTGGTCGCGACGATGAAATTCGACGCGCTATTCAGGTATTGCAGCGCCGAACAAAAAACAATCCGGTACTGATTGGTGAACCGGGTGTGGGTAAGACCGCGATTGTGGAAGGTTTAGCGCAGCGCATTGTCAATGGCGAGGTGCCAGAATCTCTGAAAAACAAAAAAGTACTGTCACTGGATATGGCAGCATTACTGGCAGGTGCCAAATATCGCGGTGAGTTTGAAGAGCGCCTCAAAGCTGTGCTCAAAGAGCTTGCGCAAGATGAAGGGCAGACCATTCTGTTCATTGACGAAATTCACACTATGGTGGGAGCAGGTAAAGCCGAGGGTGCGATGGATGCAGGCAACATGTTGAAACCAGCGCTAGCACGCGGTGAACTCCATTGCGTCGGTGCAACCACACTGGATGAATACCGCAAATATATTGAAAAGGATGCCGCGTTGGAGCGCCGTTTCCAGAAAGTGCTGGTAGATGAGCCTAGCGTAGAAGCCACCATTGCGATTCTGCGTGGTTTGCAGGAAAAATATGAGCTGCATCATGGCGTGGAGATTACCGATCCAGCGATTGTTGCAGCAGCTGAATTGAGCCATCGCTATATTACCGACCGCTTTTTACCGGATAAAGCGATTGACCTGATTGATGAAGCGGCCAGCCGCATCAAAATGGAAATTGACTCTAAACCAGAAGTGATGGACAAGCTCGACCGCCGCTTGATACAGCTGAAAATCGAGCGTGAAGCGGTGAAGAAAGAAAAAGATGAAGGCAGTAAAAAGCGTTTCGAGTTGATTGAAGAAGAGATTGCAAAACTTGAGAAAGAATATGCAGATCTGGAAGAAATCTGGAAATCAGAAAAAGCGCAGGTGCAGGGTTCCGCCCACATCAAAGAGGCGATTGAAAAACTGAAATTCGAGATGGAAGAAGCCACGCGTAAAGGTGAATGGCAAAAAGTGTCAGAACTGCAATACGGCAAGTTGCCGGCATTGGAAGCGCAGCTGAAGCAAGCTTCAAAAGCCGAGGCTGTTGGGGCGCAAAGCAAGCATAAAATGTTGCGCACCGAAGTGGGCGCAGATGAAATCGCAGAAGTCGTGAGTCGCGCTACCGGCATTCCGGTGAGCAAAATGATGACCGGTGAGCGCGAAAAACTGCTGATGATGGAAGCCAAGCTGCATGAACGTGTGGTTGGGCAGGATGAAGCGGTGCGACTGGTATCTGACGCTATTCGCCGTTCACGTTCCGGTTTGGGTGATCCCAATCGTCCATATGGCAGCTTTTTATTCTTGGGACCGACTGGCGTGGGTAAAACCGAACTTTGCAAAGCGTTGGCCGGCTTTTTGTTCGACTCTGAAGATCACCTGATTCGCATCGACATGAGTGAGTTCATGGAGAAACATTCAGTGGCACGTATGATTGGCGCGCCTCCAGGTTATGTGGGCTATGAAGAGGGTGGCACGCTCACTGAAGCAGTGCGTCGCAAGCCATATAGTGTAATATTGCTGGACGAGGTGGAGAAAGCGCACCCGGATGTGTTTAACGTGCTGCTGCAAGTGCTGGATGATGGTCGGTTGACTGACGGTCAAGGGCGCACGGTGGATTTCAAAAATACCGTGATTATTATGACCTCCAATCTTGGTAGTCAGATGATACAGAGCATGACCGACCAGGATTATCAGGTGGTGAAACTGGCGGTGATGGGTGAAGTGAAAACACATTTCAGACCAGAGTTCGTGAATCGCATTGATGAAGTTGTGGTGTTTCACGGTTTGGGTGAAACGCACATCAAATCGATTGCCAAGATTCAACTGCAATATCTGGCTAAACGCCTGCAGGCGATGGATATGCAACTGGAATTGACCGATGCGGCAGTGGCCGAAATCGCCAATGCCGGTTTCGACGCAGTGTATGGTGCGCGCCCGCTCAAACGTGCGATTCAGAGCGAAATCGAGAACCCGCTGGCACGCGAAATTCTGGCGGGGAATTTTGTCGCCAAGGATACAGTCAGAGTAGATGTGAAGTCAGGTAAATTTACATTTACTAAATAGCTGTGTTGGATAAGTGTTTGTGAGGGTGTTGCAGGCGCTTGAGGAAATCAATTTTTGAATAAACCGTTAAGCCGAGTAGGTGCAGTATTTGGATTCGCTGTCGCTTTGCTGATAGCGAGTCCCGCTCGTGCTGATTTCACTGAGAGAGATCTGCTGGCTTTCGGTAACGAACCGCCGGTTATCGCTGATTTGCTCAAGCGTGCAGTGCTGCTGGAGCGCGACGACAGTATCTTTGAAGGGGATTGGCAGGCCGCGAAGCTGTATTGTCAGGCATCGCGATTTGGCAGTGCCGAGGCTTATTTCAGGCTGGGGATTTTATATGCGGTGGGCAAAGGTGTACCGCTGAATCGGGATTTAGCGGCAGCACTGTTTGCAGCGGCTTCCATGCAGGGGCACTATGAATCTCAAAAAATGCTGGAAACAGTAGAGCTGGTATATGTTGACATGCCTCCCTGCGTGACCTCCGCAGTTGACCCTGAAAAAGCGATTCAGTCACGCCCGGCTGAAATTGATACACTGATTGCCAATCTCCCGGAAAATAAACGCTGGCTGTTGAGTCTGGTTGATACGATTGCCAACTGGTACAAGGTTGACCCTAAATTGGTGCTCAGCATTATCGCGGTCGAGTCCAACTTTAAAATCGCGGCAAAATCCAATAAAAGCGCGCAAGGTTTGATGCAGCTGATTCCGAGTACTGCAGATCGCTTTAATGTGAAAGATGCATTCAATGCCAGCCAGAACATTAAGGGCGGCGTTGCTTACTTGCGTTGGCTGCTGGCTTACTTTCAGGGCGATGTGAATCTTGCAGTGGCCGCTTATAATGCGGGTGAGGGCGCGGTGAATAAATACAAAGGGATTCCGCCTTATGCGGAAACCAAACGCTATGTGCAAAAAGTGCGCGCTACTTACCCGCATGCGACACATCCGTTTGATGAGAAAATAACTACCCCCTCTCCGATTTTGAGGCGCTGATGATGCGATATCTCTATATTTTTTTGACGCTGATAATCACGGCCTGTGCAAGTCAGCCACATGAAATTGCTAACCCAAAAATTGATCGACTGACGCCTGAAGAGCTGGCACGTATCATTCCGCAGCCGGTTGCTAAATTAAGCTTGGAAGATATTGTCAGTATGAGCAGGCAAGGAGATTCAGCAGAGCAGATTATCGCGCGCATTCAGGCCTCTGATTCCATGTATGACTTGAGCCCCAGCCAAAGTGTTGCATTAAGCCGCGACGGCGTAGACAGCAAAGTGCTGGATTATATTCATGAGCGCAGAGCGCTGGCTTTGCAGAATAATCTTGCCGATGAAATTAATCGACGCGAGCGGCAAAAGCAGGCGGAAATCAATAAACTCAAGAATCAGAACTGGCAGCGACAACGTTATTACGACCCGTTCTGTCGATTTGGGCGTTTTGGATATTCACCATTTGGCTATGGCGGATTCGGCTCAAGATTCGGTCATCGCTTCGGTATCGGTGCCGGCATCGGAATGCCGCTTGGGTGCTGGTAATTTAGGCGCTGGTAGTTTTCATTCATCATTTAAGAAACCTTTATGCAGCAAAAAGTACATCACATCAGCGTGCCCACCCGTGGCCGCAAACTTTATGACATTACGCCCGAAGTTATCCAATGGGCAAAAGCCAGTGGTATCACCACCGGCATGATGACGCTATATATTCAGCACACTTCAGCCAGTCTGCTCATTAATGAAAATTATGACCACGATGTGCTGGTCGATATGGAAGCCTTCTTTAATCGGCTTGTTCCCGACGGTGACCCGCTATTTATCCATACCGTTGAAGGCCCGGATGACATGCCTGCGCATGTGCGTACCGCCTTAACTCAAACTTCACTATCAATACCACTGCTTGAGGGCAAAGCTGCATTGGGACAATGGCAAGGTGTGTTTTTATATGAGCACCGCCATATCCCGGCAACACGAAGAGTAATTCTGCATATTATGGGTGAATAAAGGCGCTCAGGCTGTCTGCATGCGCCTAAAACCATTTTATGGGTTGCACATAATGATGAATGCGCTAGAATAGAACGTGCACGATAGATGTGGCGGATTAAGCCATTGAATTCAATCAATGAATTTTAATAAATAAGAGGAAAATACTATGTCAGCATTTTTGCGTTCTTTATTAGTTTTGGGTCTTACAAGCTTTTTAGTAGTGGCATGCGGTCAGAAGGAAGAAGCACCAGCAGAAGCGGCACCTGCGGCGGAAGCAGCAGCACCAGCTGAAGCAGCGGCAGAAGCGCCTGCAGCAACCGAAGCGGGTGGCTATGAGCCTTCAGCGGAAGAGCGCGTACCTGGCATCACACTTGATCCTTCACAAATCGAAACTGCACCAGCAGACGCAGCTGCTGAATAATTTTTAATTATTCTATGCATAAAAAAACCCGCCATCTAGCGGGTTTTTTTATGCCTGAAACTTCAAGCTGATTAATTCAAGTTGCTCCAGGACAGGGGGTCAAACGGCTTACTCTGACGCCGCAGTTCATAATAAACCCCATGCGTTGCGTTGCCGCCGGTATTGCCGACCAGCGCCAGTGAGTCTCCTGCGCGCACCGCATCACCGGCTTGTTTGAGTATGCTTTGGTTGTTGCCGTACAAACTCATATAGCCATCGCCGTGGTCAACAATAATTAAATTGCCGAAGCCGCGCAGCCAGTCTGCGAACACCACACGCCCGCCGGCAACTGATTTAACCTCTGAGCCTTCATCAGCACGGATAAACAGACCTTTCCATGAAACGCCGCTGTCTTCGCGGTTGCTGCCAAAGCGATTGGTGACATCACCGCGTACCGGCAATCTGAGCTTGCCTTTTAGCGCTGAGAAATTAATGCCAGTAACCTCGTCGCTAGGCAGAGTGTTGTTGCTGGCGATGGTTTTTTGGCTGTTTTGTTCTGGGCTGTCTGAGCCCGTTCCGGGCTTAAGGTTAAGTTTTCTGCTCAGACGCGGTTTTGCCAGTGCGGCTTGTGCCAGACGTTCAACCAGTTGAGCTAAACGCTTTTCATCACGCTTAAGTTTTTTGATTTCAGTGCGCTGAGCTGCGATTTGTTTGGATAACGACTTAACTACCTTGGACTTGGCTTGTTTTTGCTGTTCCAGAGTTTGCTTTTCGGCGATTTGCTTCTGTTTGAGTTCCGCGACTTCTTGCAGAGCGGCTGCTGTTTCCTCGTTGAGCTTGTTGATTTTATCCAGATTAGCCTGCATGTCGCGTATGGTTTGTGTGCGCGCCTTGGCAATATAGGAAAAATAGTGAATATCTCGGGCAATCAGGCTAGGCTGTTCGCTTTGCAGAATCATTTGCAGATAGCTTTGTTCACCATGCATGTATTGCTGATAAAGCTGGCTGCTTAGGCGTTTTTGCTGTTCAGCCAAGACTTTTTGCGTAGCTTCAGCTTCGTGTTGAAGCTTGTTGAGTGTTTCCTTGTTCTCTTGCTGTTTTCTGGCAATTTCGTAGAGCTTCTTATTAGCATCGCTGATGGCCTTTTCGCTTTCTTTCAAGGCATCTGCAGCATCTTTGTGCGCCTCTTTAGAGTCGTCGAGTTCTTTTTTGAGCGTTTCCAGCCGTTCGTGAACATCATTTAATTCGCGCTTTGGCTGTTCAACTTTTTTTTCTGCCAGCACCTGCATCGGCAAGCTCAGCATCGCGCTTGCAAGCACGATGCTGACAGCAGCAGAAAGGCGATCAATAGGCATCATCAGCGCTTATCAGGATGTAAATTGCACCAAATTTTTACCTGACATTTCAGCGGGCTGCGATACCCCCATCATGTGCAGCAGAGTGGGAGCCAGATCTGATAATGCACCACCATCTTTCAATTTGGCATCTCTGCCAACATAGATCAGTGGTACCAAATTGGTGGTGTGCTGCGTGTGTGCCTGCTGGTTACCGGCATCATACATTTGCTCTGCGTTGCCGTGGTCGGCCGTAATCAGCACTTCACCGCCTATGCTTTGCATAGCATTGACGACACGCCCAATACACGCGTCTAGCGCTTCAACCGCAGCTATCGTTGCTTTTAAATTGCCAGAATGTCCAACCATGTCGCAGTTGGCATAGTTGCAGATAATGGCGTGATATTTTTTACTCAATATGGCCTCTTCCAAACGGTCAGTCACTTCATAAGCACTCATTTCCGGTTGAAGGTCATAAGTTTCAACTTTGGGAGAGGGCACCAGAATACGCTCCTCACCCTCAAACACTTTCTCTTCACCGCCGTTAAAAAAGAAGGTGACGTGCGGATATTTTTCAGTTTCGGCAATACGCAGCTGCGTGAGGCCTAAGCTTGAAACATACTCCCCAAATGTGTTGTGTACTTCCTGTGGTGGAAACAGCGCTGTCGCTTTAGTCTCTTTTTGGTCATACATGGTAAGGGTGAAGTAGCCGCCAAGTTTTGGTACATGACGACGATGAAAGCCGTCAAAGTCCTCCGCCAGCAGCGCGTGTGTGAGTTGGCGCGCGCGGTCAGAACGGAAGTTCATAAACACCACTACATCGCCATCTGTAAGTTTTACCGGTGCTTCACCCGGTTTGCGGATCGCTGTCGTTTTTACAAATTCATCCTGTTCGCCGCGTGCGTAAGCGTCCTGCAGACCTGCAGCAGCAGTTTCTGCCGTGAACTCACCTTCGCCTTCAGTGAATAATTTATAAGCGGCTTCAACGCGCGGCCAGCGCTTGTCTCGGTCCATGCCGTAAAAGCGACCGCTGATAGAGGCGATTTTGCCAGTGCCAAGCGCGCTACATTTTTGCTCTAAAGCTTCGATATAAGGTGCGGCACTCACGGGCGGTGTGTCGCGGCCATCTAAAAATGCGTGTACATACACCTTATTCAAGCCGAGTTTTGCACCCATTTCTACCATGGCATGAATGTGATCCTGGTGGCTGTGAACACCGCCATCTGATAACAGGCCGAAGATATGCAGGGCTTTATCGTTATTTTTAGCATTGAGTAAAGCTGGCTTCAATACTGGATGTTCAAAAAAATCGCCGCTGGCAATGCTGTTGTTAATGCGTTCAAAATCCTGAAATACGATGCGGCCAGCACCAATGTTTAAATGGCCGACTTCGGAGTTGCCCATTTGACCATCTGGCAAGCCAACATAATGCTCAGAGGCATTGATAAGCGTATGTGGAAAGTCTTTCCACAAGGTGTCCAGATTAGGTTTTTTTGCCTGCGCGATGGCATTGTCCTGAATTTCTTCACGATAACCAAAGCCATCCAAGATGAGCAGACAGACCGGAGTAGTGGTGGGAACTGACATGATTTTTACCTTGTGCCGCATAAATTTTATAGTGATAACCCCACTATTTTAGCCTATTTGCACGTAAAATCTGTTTATAAATTTTTATGTTTGCAGTCGGTGATGTCACGCATAATCACCCATTCAATTTAGTTTAAAACGGAAAGGTCTGTAGTGGAGTTTTTGAAAGAAAATATGTTGTTGATAGCGCTGGCGCTTGGTTCAGGCGTCATGCTGCTGTTGCCAGGGTTCAAGAAAAACGCGGGTGGCGTTGCCAATCTGAGTGCTCTAGAAGCGGTTAATCTGATTAATCGCAATCATGCTTTGGTGCTGGATGTACGTGAAGCGACTGAGTTTTCCTCCGGTCACATTGTGGATGCTAAACATATTCCATTGGCTGCTTTGCCTGAACGTCTGAACGAGTTGAAAAAATATAAAGACAAACCAATTTTGGTGAATTGTCAGCGCGGTATGCGCGGCGCAAAAGCTTGTGAAATTTTGCGTAAAGCGGAATTCACGCAGGTGCATCATCTGCAAGGCGGCATTGAGGCTTGGACAACGTCCAAGTTGCCGGTTGTAAAGGATTAAGCAATGGCACATATCATGATGTATACCTCAGCCTATTGCCCTTACTGCGCCAATGCGGAACGCTTGCTGCAAAGCAAGGGCGTGACAGAAATTGAGAAAATCCGTATTGATATGGAGCCGGAGAAACGCGTCGAAATGATGGAGAAAACCGGTAGACGTACGGTGCCGCAGATTTATATAGATGATCGGCATATTGGTGGCTTTGATGACCTTCGCGCGCTGGATCTGGCGGGTGGACTTGACCCGCTGTTAGGGTAATTGGCCGCTTGGCCTGCAGGCTCAGGTAAAGTCTGCTAGAATATGACTCGATTTTTGCACCGGTTTGAGTGCATTTTTATTTAACCTTCATTTTAAGTAGAACAACATGGCACAAGCAGATAACAACGCAGCGCAAGAACAAACACAGCAACCCGGTTTCAGTATCGAAAAAATTTATGTTAAAGATGCGTCACTTGAAATCCCACACGCACCGCAGATTTTTACCGACCGCTCACAGCCCCAGATCGGCATAGAGCTTGGAAATTTCGCGCAGCAGATTGAGGAAAATATTTTTGAAGTAGCGATTAAAGTAACCGTGACTTCAAAAATTGCAGATAAAACGGTTTATCTGGTTGAAGTGACGCAAGCCGGTATTTTCCAAATCAGCGGTGTTCCAGCAGAAAATCTTGAGCTGATCGTCGGTATCACATGCCCAAATATTCTGTTCCCATATGCGCGTGAAAGTGTGTCTGATCTGGTTGTTCGTGCTGGCTTCCAGCCTGTATTGCTTAACCCTATCAATTTTGAAGCACTGTTCGCGCAGCAAAAACAACAGCAGGCAGAGCAAACTGCGCAGGCATAATTCCTGTATTGAAGTTAATGCGACGTCATTGCATTTTTCAGGTTTTGTTATCGACGCTGGCGCTGCTGCCATTTACCGCAGCAGCATTAGAATTTAAGTCAGTGAGTGAACATAAAACTGTGCTCTACGATGCACCTTCCGCATCAGCAAAAAAGACACTGATTCTTGGGCAAAACTATCCGCTGGAAATCATCGTGGATTTGGGTGATTGGGTAAAGGTACGTGATGCCCAAGGCGCTATTAATTGGATAGAAGCCAAGTACCTTGCGCCAAAACGCATGGTTTTGGTGGTGAGCAATAGCGCTGAAATTCGTGCTGAGGCGAACGCTGCTTCAGCCTTGGTGGCGAGAGTGGACAAAGATGTCGTGCTGGAAATTGCAGACTCAAAATTGAGCAGTGGCTGGCTAAAAGTAAAGCATCGCGATGGTGCACAAGGATTTATTCCAGTAACCTCAGTCTGGGGTTATTAAATCACGAGGTTTGAAAATGGCAGTGGATTCAGGCAAAAAAATTGCAGTGCTTGGTGCCGGTGCATGGGGCACCGCATTGGCCATGAGCTTGAGTCAGCGTCATCAAGTATCATTGTGGGCGCGCAATTCAGGACATGTGTCAGGTATGCGCAAGGCGCGCGCTAATCCTTTGTATCTGGGCGATTTTAAATTTAATGAGCAGCTCGCGATTGAAGATGACTTAAGTGTAGCTTTAGATGGCGCGGACTTGATTTTGTCGGTGGTGCCCACCGCAGGTTTTCGCGGCATGCTGCAGGATATTAAACGCCTGAATGTCAGCTTGCCTATTATCTGGGCGCATAAGGGGTTAGAGCCGGAAACTGCGAAGCTGCCTTATGAAGTCGCGTTGGAGGAGTTGGGCAATCAGCATCAGTGGGGCGCATTGTCTGGGCCAAGCTTCGCCGCCGAGTTGGTGCGTGGTTTGCCTACCGCCGTCACTCTGGCTGCGAATGATGCAGCCTTTTCAAATGAAGCTGCCCAGCTCATTCACGGTGCCAATTTAAGGGTATACAACAACACCGATGTGATAGGTGTGTCCGTGGGTGGGGCAGTTAAAAATGTCATGGCAATTGCCTCTGGCATTTCCGATGGTATGGGTTTTGGCAACAACGCGCGTGCAGCGATGATTACGCGCGGACTCACAGAAATGACGCGCTTTGGCGTGGCGCTGGGGGCAAAAACAGAAACCTTTATGGGCTTGGCTGGTGTCGGCGATTTGATATTGACCTGTACTGGTCAATATTCCAGAAACCGTGAAGTGGGTCTGCAGTTGGCCAGCGGTAAAAATCTGGCCGACGTGTTAAGCGGCCTCGGTCATGTGGCAGAAGGCGTGAATACTGCACGCGAAGTCATGCGGCGCGCAGCCAGCATTGGCGTTGAAATGCCGATTACCTATGAAGTGAATGAAGTGCTTACGCACGGCAAGCGCGCGCAGGATGCCGTGATGGATCTGCTGGGAAGAGACCAGAAACCTGAAGGCGTTTAACTGCCTCCCTCAAACCCGATTTGGCGCCAAGCCTCATACAGCAGAATAGCCGCCGAGTTCGATAAGTTCAGGCTGCGGCTGTTAGGCAGCATCGGCAGGCGCACACGATGTTCGGGGCGGAACTCAGCGCGAATTTCTTCCGGTAGCCCGCGTGTTTCGGGGCCAAATACAAACACATCCCCTTTTTCAAAACTAATATCAGCATGACAGCTGCTGCCTTTAGTGGTGAGCGCAAACATGCGACGACCAGTCAAAGCGTTTTTGCAGGCTTGCCAGTTTTCATGCACTTGCAGGCTGGCATATTCGTGATAATCCAGTCCGGCGCGTTTGAGCTGTTTGTCTTCCAATGAAAAACCAAGTGGCTTTACCAGATGCAAGTCTGCACCTGCATTGGCACAGAGTCGGATGATGTTGCCTGTGTTGGGAGGGATTTCCGGTTCGAATAAAACGATGGTAAACATAAATTTAATCTGATTTTGGCAGCGTTCTCGCAATTACCCAGCATTCTACATGGGCAGCGCCTGCCTGTTTAAGGGTTTTAGCTAATTCGTTCAAGCTGGCACCGCTGGTGATCACATCATCCACCAAGACGATGCGCTTGCCTTGCAGCTTGGTTTCACAGCTGAATACGCCACGTATATTTTTCACGCGATCTTTCAGAGCTAATGTTGCCTGTGGCGGTGTGAGTTTGATTCTGCGGCAGCTTTGATAATCGAGCTCGATATTGGATTCAAGACTCAGGCTGCGAGCAATTTCCAGCGCCTGATTAAAACCGCGCTGCTTTAATCGGGTAGGATGCATTGGCATTGGTATCATCAGATTGAGTGCTGATGAGGTTGCAGTATGCTTTTCCTGTCGTAATTTTTCGCGCCAGAGCGCACTCAACGTGTTCGCTAAATGCAGTGACTCGCGATACTTGTAATGCTGCAGTAATTTATCCAGCGGATATTCATAGCGAAACAGCGCATGCACAGCATCAAAATATGGTGGTGAATTCAGGCAGCTGCCGCAGATTAGCCCATCCGACAGCATTGCGCACTGTGGACATTGCATTTGGTGATGCCAAGGCAAGTCGTGCAGACACTCCGCGCAAATGCCGATGCTGCCGCCTTGATGGCTGGCACATAGAATGCAGTGTTGTTTTAGCAATAGACGATACATTTTGATTAATTTTTAATCTATTGTTTAAAGTTTGCAGGCTATTTTGTTGACAAGTATAATCACGCGCAACCAATGATGTTCAAATTCAGTAATATTCAAATTTAGCGCAAGCTATGTATTAAGGATAAGTCCATGCTCGAATCTCAAACCAATTCAACCGTTGCTGCAGAGGCAGTCATTCACACAGACAACCTTAAAGCCAATTTGCAAAAGTCTTGCGATAGCAATACTGTTCATCGCTGGAGCGTGGCGGATATTGTCGCATTATTTGAGCTGCCTTTCAGCGATTTAATGTACAGAGCACAAACCGTGCATCGCGCAAACTTTGACCCGAACGCGGTTCAGGTCAGCACACTGCTTTCGATTAAAACCGGTGGCTGTTCTGAAGATTGCGGTTATTGCCCACAAGCGGCGCGTTATCACACCGATGTGGAAAACGAACCGCTGATGGCGCTGGATGATGTGGTCGCAGCAGCCAAAGAGGCGAAAGAAAATGGCGCAAGCCGTTTCTGCATGGGCGCTGCATGGCGTGGTCCTAAACAGCGCGATTTAGAACCCGTGCTGAAAATGATTGCAGAAGTGAAAGCGCTGGGTCTGGAAACCTGCGCCACACTGGGCATGCTGAAAGACGGGCAGGCCGAACAGCTGAAAGAAGCAGGTTTGGATTATTACAACCACAATCTGGATACCGCACCTGAATTTTATGGTGAAGTCATTACTACGCGTACCTATCAAGATCGTCTGGAAACTTTGGAGCGTGTGCGTAGCCAGAATATACACGTGTGCAGCGGCGGCATTATCGGCATGGGTGAAAGTCGAGTGCAGCGTGCAGGTCTGCTGGCGCAATTGGCAAATATGGAGCAGCCGCCAGAAAGCGTGCCGATTAACCTGCTGACACAAGTGGAAGGCACACCTTTACACGGCACTGAAGAGCTGGATCACCTGGAGTTCGTGCGCACTATCGCGGCAGCGCGTATTACCATGCCCACCAGTTATGTGCGCTTGTCTGCAGGCCGTCAGAGCATGAGCGAGGGTACACAAGCCATGTGTTTCTTGGCGGGCGCTAACAGCATTTTCTATGGTGAAAAATTGCTGACGACCGGAAATCCTGAAGCGGACAGCGATAAAAAACTGTTTGCAAAATTAGGCATTAACAAAGTTTAGAGGCTACTTAATTATTTTTGTGTCATTCCGGCAAAAGCCGGAATCCAGTGACGTTGGTATTGCGTAGATAAAACCACTGGATTCCGTTTTGCAACGGAATGACCAGATGAAAATTCAACTGATTAATGTTAAATAGTTTAAAACTAGAGCTTGAACAGCGCAAAGCTAATGGCTTGCTGCGTCAGCGCCGTTTACTTGATTCGCCTCAGGCTGAACACATTGTTGCCAACAACAAGTCTTACTTGTCGTTTTGCAGCAATGATTATCTTGGGCTTGCCAATCGCCCCGAACTGATTGCTGCCATGCAGCAGGCGGCTGCCGACTCTGGTGTGGGCAGTGGTGCTTCGAATCTGATTACCGGGCATCATCGCTATCATGATAATTTGGAAAAGCAGCTGGCCGCGTTTGTAGAGCTGCCGGCAGCGCTGCTGTTTTCTACAGGATACATGGCGAATATTGGTGTGTTGGGGGCGCTCATGGGGCGCAACGATGCTATTTTTGCAGATAAGCTTAATCATGCTTGCCTCAATGATGGCGCTTATTTCTCCTATGCCGAGTTTCACCGCTATCCGCACAATGATGTGGCGGCGTTGGAAAAACTGCTGCAGGCAAGCAAGGCCAAACATAAGCTGATTGCCGCGGATGCCGTATTCAGCATGGATGGGGATATTGCCCCGATTCCTGAGTATCTGGCTTTATGTGAGAAATATGATGCCTATTTGTATCTGGATGATGCGCATGGGTTTGGCGTGCTGGGGCCACATGGACAAGGCAGCCTACATCATTTCAATATTAAATCCCCGCGCATTATTGTAATGGCGACTTTGGGCAAGGCTGCAGGTGTGGCTGGCGCATTTGTTGCAGGTGAGCAGGTAGTGATTGATTACCTGATACAAAAGGCCAAGAGCTACGTCTATTCCACTCCTGCACCTCCAGCTTTATCTGCTACCTTGTCGGCCTCATTAAAACTGATTGCACAAGGTGATGATTTGCGCGCGCATTTGAATAGCCTGATTGCCTATCTTAAAGCCAATCTGCATTTGAATAAATGGCACTTGCTGCCGTCTAATACCGCAATACAGCCTTTGATTATTGGTGGCAATGAAGCCTCGCTAGCCGTCAGTGAGTACCTACAGGCTAAGGGTATTTTAGTGCCAGCGATACGTCCGCCCACAGTGCCCACAGGTACTGCAAGATTGCGCATTTCATTATCTGCAGGCCATACGCTGGATGATGTGAAGCAGTTGATTGCTGCCATTCACGAAGCGGAAGGGGTGTTATGAACGTCATCGCAAATCATCTGCATATCGAAACGATAGGTACCGGCCCTAATCTGGTGTTGATACATGGCTGGGGCATGAGTGGCGCAGTGTGGCAGCCTTTAGTGAAAACCTTGAGCAAAACATTTACCCTGCATATGGTTGATTTGCCTGGCATGGGTTTAAGCCGTCCGATTGAGCCTTATCATCTGCATACACTGGCTGAGAAAGTTTCCGAGCGACTGCCGGCCAACGCCGATGTGCTTGGCTGGTCACTAGGCGGACAAGTAGCGATGCGTCTTGCGCTGGACTATCCGGATCTGGTGCGCAGACTGGTGCTGGTTGGTGCTACGCCGTGTTTTGTGAATAAGAGTTTTGACCCGCACAATGCTGAATATCACAGCACGTGGGAGTCCGGCATAGACCCGGAAGTGTTCAGTAACTTTGCCGATAACGTGAATGAAGATTACCACAAAACCATGGTGCAGTTTTTAACGCTGCAATGCATGGGCGCCAGTGATGCGCGTGCCACAGTGAAAATGCTGCGCAATAAATTTGCCGAGCGTCCGGCACCCTCTTCACAAACCTTGTTTCGTGCCCTCAACATTTTGCTGGATACCGATTTGCGCGCGGAAATCCCCCAGCTGCGTAAACCTACCTTGCTGATTCATGGCGATCGCGACAGCCTTGCGCCGGTTCAGGCTGCGCATTGGATGATGCAGAATTTACCCTTGGCATTTTTAAGAGTGATGGCAGGTGCGTCACATGCGCCGTTTTTATCTCATCAGGCACATTTTATTGAAGCCTTAGTGCAGTTTCTTGAGCCCGAGGCAGTATGATGCTGGATGATATTTACCGCATTGATAAGCTTCGTGCGCGCCGCTCATTTGGACGTGCTGCAGATACTTATGATGCGGCTGCCATTTTGCAGAAAATGGTACGTGAGGAAATGCTCAGTCGCCTAGATTTGGTGAAGCTGAATCCGGCAGTGATTCTGGATGCTGGCTGTGGCACCGGGCTGGCCAGCCATGCTTTGCAAAAGCGCTATGCGCAGTCGCAGGTGCTATCGCTGGATTTTGCCTATCCTATGCTGCAAAAGACTCGCACTACGCGCCGCCAAACCGGTTTGCTGCATCAACTGAAAAACTTGATGAATGGCACCCGAGAGCATTTACTATGCGCAGATATTGAATCGCTGCCGTTGGCAGACAGTAGCGTGGGCTTGGTATGGTCTAACCTGGCAGTGCAATGGTGTAACGATTTAGATCGGGCGCTGGCTGAGTTTCATCGCGTCATGCAGCCGGAAAGTTTGTTGATGTTCAGCACCTTTGGCCCTGATACCTTGCGTGAATTAAGAACGGCAACCGATGCAGCCAGCGGCAATAGCTACACCAGCGTCAGTCGTTTTATTGATATGCATGATATCGGCGATGCGCTGGTGCGCGCAGGATTCAGTGCACCGGTATTGGATGTGGAAAGATTCACCCTCACTTATGATGATGTCACCAGTGTCATGCGCGACCTGAAAAGTATCGGTGCGCATAACGCCACCGATGGCCGTGCGCGTGGGCTGATGGGCAAGACTTATTTTGCCAGTTTAGCGCAAAGCTATGAACAGTTCAGGCAAAACGGCAAACTGCCGGCCACGTTTGAAGTGGTGTATGCCCATGCCTGGCGTGGCCAAAATAAAACGGCTATGGCAGATGGTGTATCTCCTATCAGTTTCAAGCCTAGACAAAAATGATGGAAACATGACAGACACGTCGCGCGCTTATTTTGTGGTCGGTACGGATACCGGGGTAGGTAAAACGTATATCGCCAGTGCTTTGATTCGTTACTTTGCCGCCCAAGGCACGCAGGTGGTAGGCATGAAGCCTGTTGCCTCAGGCTGTGAGTTAGGCATTCAAGGCGCCTGGGAAAATCAGCTAGTGAATGAAGACATGGCAGCGCTGCATGCGGCCAGCAATGTGAAGGCAGATTTGGATTTGATTAATCCTTATCGCTTTGCGCCTGCTATTGCCCCACATATTGCTGCTGAGCAGGCGGGTATTAGCATTGATACGAATCTTATCCTGCAGCGTTATCAAACACTGCAGAATATGGCACAGTTAGTGATTGTAGAAGGTGCAGGGGGTTTTTTTGTGCCGCTCAATGACGCTGAAACCATTGCCGATTTGGCGGTAAAACTAGATGCTCCGATAATTTTAGTAGTGGGCATGCGCTTGGGTTGCATCAATCATGCTTTGCTGACGGTAGAAGCGATTAAAACACGCGGATTAACGCTGGCTGGCTGGGTCGCCAACTGCATTGATGCCGATATGCCGGTGTTTGAGGAGAACCTTGCCAGTCTGCGTCAGCGTATTGCTGCGCCGTGTCTTGCTGTGGTGGGTAGGCAGGAAGATGACAGCAATTTTTCGTTTTAACCTCAATGTAACTTAAGCGAGTGTTTTGCTTTTAAGCCACTGCTGACGCGCCGAAATTTATTATGAAGATTGGGGGCTTTCGGCAGGCGCATGTTTGAACTCCGCAACCAGCCATAATTTTATGGCTGGTCAGGGTGAGTTCGACTGCCGCCCAATCGGAATAATAAATTGAGGATTAAAGCGGCAGGTGGTAGCCTTTTCTTTCCCCCATTTCTTTTGGCTAAGCAAAAGAAATGGGGTCGCCAGCCGGGCGAGACCGGCATGGAGTGATTGAATCAACTTAGTGTTTTGTAGTGATGCGCAATCGCTTTTAGTTTGAAGTAGTGTGTTATTGCGCTAACTCTGCCGATTCAACCACTACTTTATAAAATCCAACTTCTTTAGCGTTATTCACCCGCGCCCCCACGGCAACTTGATTGCGTTTACCAGCGGCTACGCCGTTAATGATCAGTAGTCCGCTTTGGCCAACTGCAGCGCCGGTTCTAGCATCATATTTCACCATTCTTACCACAACACGCTTGAGTGCTACTGGAGTGCCGTTCTGCACTACGGCATATAAATTGCCGCTATTATCTGCTTGCGCAGCTGCTTGAATATACTTTGCGGGGTTGCGCGGCAGATCCAGTTTGACTGCACGGGCAACGGCCTGTTTGCCAATGTCGGAGTTGGAGCTAGCCGCCACTTGGTAATGCTGCAAGGCACCATTAATATCGCCACGTTCTTCTGACAGCTGCCCAAGCAGTGCGTGACCAGGTGCGGTAGGTAATAAGGCATTCGCGCGTTTTAAATAAGGTTCGGCTTCTGTTTTTTTGCCCATGTTAAACAGTGCAATACCGCTCTGGATATGCGGCTTGAAGTAATCCGGCTGCATTTTGATGGCTTTATCATAAAATGCCAGTGCTTCCTGTGGTTTCTGCTGCGTCAGCGCAATATCCCCCAGCAGTTCTTGAAACCTAGCTTCCTTGGGTTCAATAGCGATGGCCTGGGTAATCAGTGTTTTGGCCTTATCCGCATTCTTTTCACCCAGTGCTTTCACCGCTTCATCATAGGCTTTATAAGCGCCACGAGTTGCTCTCAGTTTTGCTGTTTTTTGTGCGTAAATTTCCTTGCCCCATTCACCGCCAGCACCAATCTTCGCCAGCGTGGCTTTGTTGGCGGCAACACGCTCCGGTGAGGGTGGGTGGCTGGCAAACAGGCCTTCTATAAAGTTGCTTTGTCTGCCTTCACTCAAGCGCACAAAAGTTTCCTGCAAAGTGACTGCTGCAGCCGGGTCGTAACCGGCTTTTTTCATATACTGCATGCCGTAAAGATCAGATTCGCTCTCCGCGTCACGACCGTATTTACTATTCACCAGTTGTGCGCCCACTTGAGCACCCCCCACAATAAGCTGTGAATAATCAGTATTCTGAGCACCGATGCCTACAGCAATCATGGCGCCTTGCAGCAGTATGCCGCGCTCCATGCCCTGTGCACCATGTCTAGCAGCCGCGTGTACGATTTCATGTCCCATCACTGCGGCGAGTTCGGCTTCGCTATTCAGTTCATAAAGCAGACCACGGTTAAAGGCGATTTTTCCGCCAGGCATAGCCCAGGCGTTGGGGATTGAGTCATTGATGATGACGTATTCGTATGGCAGCTGGCGGTCGGAAACCGCAGCAAGTTTGTTGCCTACACTTTGTACGTAGGCCGTGAGTTCAGGGTCTAGTACATAATCACCACCTTGAGCCTGGCGTGTGGGCGCATAATTCTGTGCACCGATGGCAATTTCTTTTTCTTCGGAAACGAATTGCAGTTCACGTTTTTTGGTCACAGGGTTGACACCACAAGTGCTGAGTATGAAAGCAATAAGAATTAAGCTGAATTTTGTATATTGATTTTTCATGATGACAATCTCGAAATATAGCTAGCGATAAAGTTGATGGCGTTCGATATAGTCGATAACGCTTTCAGGCATTAAATAGCGTACAGAATGTCCATGTTCTAATGCATGACGAATGGCGGTTGATGAAATATCCAGTGCAGTGATTTTTCGCATCGTGATAATGCCGGACGCTGTGCCCTGCAAATCATCACTATTTTCCGAGTAATGGTGATGCAAAAAAGTTTCCAGTGTTTTACTGAGACGATTTTGCTCACCACGCAGCTGCGGACGCTGCACCAGTGCAATATGACAATATTCAATAATCTCCTGCCAGCGATGCCAAGTATCAAATTGAGTAAAGGCGTCGCTGCCCATGAAAAGCGTCATGCTGACTTGAGCACCCAGTTCGTCACGCAGACTGGTTAAAGTGTCGATGGTGTATGAGGCTCCATCGCGAGACAGTTCGCGGCTATCCAGCACAAAAGTAGGATTTTCATGAATCGCCAGCTGCACCATTGCTGCGCGCTGCTGCGCGTTGATAGCGGGTGTTTCTTTATGCGGGGGGTTGGCTGAAGGAATAAAACGCACCTGATTCAGTTTGAGCGCCTCGGCTAATTCTTCGGCCATACGCAAATGCCCAAAATGAATCGGGTTAAATGTGCCACCCAGTAAGCCTATGGCAGTCATATCAGTGTGCGGCGTCTCATGCAAACATTAATCCTGCCTTGCTGTGGGTATCAGGCACGCACCTGACCATCCCCCAGTACAACATACTTGAGAGATGTTAAACCTTCCAGCCCCACAGGGCCGCGTGCATGTAGTTTGTCGGTAGAAATGCCAATTTCAGCGCCCAAGCCATATTCAAAACCATCGGCAAAGCGCGTGGAAGCGTTGACCATGACGCTGCTGGAATCAACCTCGCGTAGGAATCGTCTGGCTTTGGTGTAGTTCTCAGTCACAATCGCTTCGGTATGCTGGGAGGAGTGCTCGTTGATGTGAGCAATCGCTTCATCCAAGCCACTGACGACTTTGCAGGAAATAATCGCTGCCAGATATTCCGTGTAATAATCTTCTTCCGTTGCTGCTTTGGCTTGTTTCACCAGTGCACAGGTTTCGGCGCAACCTCGAATTTCAATGCCATGTCGCGTTAACATGTCAGCTAACTTAGGCAGCATGTCAGCGGCAACACTGCGCGCGATTAACAGTGATTCGGCAGTGTTGCATGTGCCGAGACGCTGCGTTTTACTGTTTTCCAGAATACGCAGTGCTTTGTCAAAATCGGCCTCATCATCCACATACACATGGCAGTTACCATCCAGATGTTTAATGACTGGAATTCGTGCTTCATTGGAAATGCGCTCTATCAAGCCTTTGCCGCCGCGTGGCACAATCACATCTACATATTGTTTCATGGTGATGAGTTCACCTACTGCTGCACGGTCTGTGGTTTCCACTACTTGCACAGCACTGGCAGGCAAGCCCGCTTCTGCCAAGCCTTCATGTACCAGCTTTGCCAGTGCCTGATTGCAGTATATGGCTTCCGAGCCGCCACGCAGAATGGCTGCATTGCCGGATTTGATGCATAGTCCGGCAGCATCTACCGTCACATTAGGGCGTGCTTCGTAAATAATGCCAATCACGCCAAGCGGTACACGCATCTGGCCGATTTGGATACCGCTTGGACGGTATTTGAAATTGCTCATCTCGCCAATCGGGTCAGCCAAACTGGCGATTTGCTGAAGACCTTCGGCCATGCTGAGGATGGATTTTTCAGTAATGGTAAGCCTATCCAGCATGGCAGGGTCCAAGCCGTTGGCGCGTGCTGCGTCCAGATCCAGTTTATTAGCGGCAAGCAGCGCACTTTTTTCGCGCAGAATAGCCTTGGCAATGGCATTGAGCGCGATATTCTTTTGGTTCGTGCTGGCGCTGGCCATGAGGCGAGATGCTTTGCGTGCTTCAATGCCGATGTTTTGCATGTATTGTTGAATGTTCATAGTTCATTATACTTTAGAAAATAGCCGCAGATAAACGCTGATGAACGCAAATAGAGCTTTAGACTGCAGCTGCTGTTTTTGAGTGTGTTGTACCAGCAAAAAATACTAGCATGAGCAACCATTTCTAAAATGGATGAGATGTATTTGTTGCCAGTTAATGAGATGGTTTATCCGCGTTTATCTGCGTGTATCTATGGCAAATTTAGTTTTGATTAACGGCCACGTACCCTTGCCAGCCCAAAACATAATCTGGAAATTTCTAGCCACGCATCACCCTGCATGACGCCTTTGGCAATGCGGTCTATTTCAGCCAGTTTTTGAACGGCAGCTTCCAACTGGCGCAGGCTCAGGCGTGACAGTGCACGTTTAACTTGTGCTTGTCTGTCGCCATAAATGCGTGCGCTGACCATCGCTTGGTTCAGGTTTTCTCCGCGCATTTCAGCTTGTTTAATGCTTGCTAGTGGTCTTAATACCCACATTAGTGGATTCATCACAGCGACTGCATTCTCACCTTCATCCTGCAAGCCTTGCAAAATACGTGCGGTACGTTCGGCATCGCCTTGCAATACCGCTTCACCCAGCTGGAATGCATCAAAACGTGCAACATTCAGCACCGCTTCGCGCACTGCGCTATCGGTGAGTTCACCTTGCGGATAAAGCAATCCCAGTTTCTGTACTTCCTGATTGGCCGCCAGCAGGTTGCCTTCGACCTGATTTGCCAGAAATTCCAAAGTTTGAGCACTTGCGGTTTGGCCTTGTGCGGCTAATCTATTTGCAATCCACTTTGGCAGTTGGCTAGGTGCCAAATCACTCAGTGTCACCGTGTGCGCCTGCGTTTCCAGTTTGCTGAACCATGCGCTGTTTTTGGCTTCGCGTTCCAGTGTGGGGAGGATAATCACAACGGTGGTATCGGGGATTGGACTGGATGCTAAAGATTGCAGTGCCTTGCCGCCTTCTACCCCCGGCTTGCCCGATGGGATGTGCAGTTCAAGCAGGCGGCGGCTGGCAAATAATGAAATGGACTGGCCGAAATTCTGCAGTTGCTGCCAGTTAAAATTGCGCTCTACGCTTAAGCTAGTGCGCTCATCATAGCCTTGACTACGCGCTGCAGCGCGAATAGCATCCAAGCATTCACGCTGGGCTAAGGGCTCGCTGCCGACTAGCGCATAAAGTGGCGCTAGACCATGGGCTAACTCACCGATAAGCTGTGTTTGTGTCAAGCGCATAGCGCTTATTTTTGTGTAGCCGAAGGCTTGTAAGCTGTGAGGCGTTTTAACAGTTCGCGCACTGCATCATTACGCATATCCTGATTCAGCCTTGCTTCTTCTTCGGCCTTACCCAGCAGCACATTATCGTTGTATGAAACATCGCGGCGGCCACGTATGGTCTGCACGGGTCCCCACAATGGATTGTTTGCATCGCGAATGCGATAGTTGAGGAAATACAGAAGTTCAAACTCACGCACCAAACCGCCGCCGCTCAGCGACATAATGCGACGCTGACTGCTCTCGCTCATCAGTTCCAGCAATACTTCCGCATCTTCAGATTTTTGTACAATTTTCACCCCATTGGCTTTGAGCTGCCTTTCCAGGTCACGTGAGAGCGTGAGCTGGCCGCCTTGAATGTACAAATTCTTGAAGGACAAATCGGCAGTGCCTCTTAATTGAAAGCCGCAGGCTGCCAGAACAAAGGTGATTAGCAAGCTTAGCGCTATCAAGCTTGCTTGACGGGGAGTGATTGCTAGGCGTGTGAGATGCATCATGATTTATCCCGGTATAAAGTTATCCTGCAACAACGTTAATCAGTTTGTTAGGCACCACAATCACTTTGCGCACAGTCATGTTTTCTTCAATAAATTTCTGTACGAAAGGCTGCGCCAATGCGAGTGATTCCAGCGTGGCTTTGTCGGTAGACTTCGCCACATTGATACTGCCGCGCAGCTTGCCATTGACTTGTATCATGTATTCAATGGAGTCCTGTTCCATCGCTGAGGCATCAGCAGTTGGCCATGAAGCATTGAGAATATGGCTGTTTGGGCATAGCTCAGCCCAGATGGCTTGACTGATATGCGGCACAATTGGTGACAGCAGCAGCGCAACATTCTGCAACACTTCCTGACGTACCTGACGGCTGATAAGTTCTTCGCCATCCACTTTAGCAAGTGCATTCATCAATTCCATCACAGATGAAATCGCAGTATTAAAGCTATGGCGGCGGCCATAGTCATCACTCACTTTTTCAATGGTCATATGCAGCTGGCGGCGCAGATTTTTTAACTCGGCTGACAGCTCACCATCGCGGTATGCTTCAACTGCACCCAACGCAACATGGTCATATACGGCTTTCCACAAGCGTTTCAAGAAACGATGCGCACCTTCCACGCCGGCATCGCTCCATTCCAGACTCTGCTCCGGTGGCGCTGCAAACATCATGAATAGGCGTGCGGTATCCGCGCCATAAGTATCAATTAGTTCTTGTGGATCAACCGTGTTACCCTTGGACTTGCTCATTTTGCTGCCGTCTTTCAGCACCATGCCCTGTGTCAGCAACTTGGTGAATGGCTCATCATTTTTCAATAAACCCACATCGCGCATGAGCTTGTTAAAGAAGCGGGCATACAGCAAGTGCAGAATGGCATGTTCAATGCCGCCGATGTATTGGTCTACCGGCAGCCAATAGTTGGCACGCTCGTCTGCCATAGCATTGTTGCTGTCAAAGCTCGCGTAGCGCGCAAAATACCAGGAAGATTCAAAGAAGGTGTCCAGTGTATCGGTTTCACGCGTGGCTTTGCCGCCACAAGTCGGGCAAGTGGTGTCGTAAAAGCTCGGGTCTTTTTTAATGGGGGAACCCACGCCATCCATCACCACATCTTCCGGCAGCACCACAGGCAGCTGATCAGCAGGCACCGGCACCTCACCACAGTTGGCGCAATGAATAATGGGGATAGGGCAGCCCCAGTAGCGCTGACGTGATACGCCCCAATCGCGCAGGCGATATTGGGTGCGGCGCTTGCCCAGATTTTTGGCAGTGAGTGCTGCCGCAATTGCAGCGCTGGCGGCGTCAAAATCCAAACCGTTGAACTCACCGGAATCAAATAGTATACCGTGTTCAGTCATCGGCAAAGTGTTTATTTCTGCATGCTGGATGACCGCTTTGATCGGCAATTGATATTTGCTAGCGAACTCATAATCACGTTCATCATGCGCAGGCACGGCCATCACAGCACCTTCGCCATAGCTGGCGAGCACATAGTTAGCCACCCATACCGGCAGCTGTTCGCCATTTAATGGGTGCGTTACAAATAAACCAGTTGGCATGCCTTTTTTCTCGGCCGTGGCAATGTCTGCTTCTGCCACGCTGCCGCGTTTACATTCGGCAATAAACTCAGCCAGTGCAGGATTATCGTGTGCGGCCAAAGTGGCCAGTGCATGCTCTGCCGCGACAGCCACGTAGGTGGCACCCATTAAAGTGTCGAGGCGTGTGGTGTACACCTTGAGATTGCCGGTTTGGCCGACAATCGGAAACTCGACTTCACAGCCATAACTCTTGCCTATCCAGTTGCGCTGCATGGTTTTTACTTGTTCAGGCCAGCCTTCCAGCTTGTCCAGATCTGCCAGCAGTTCTTCAGCATAGGCCGTGATTTTCATGAAGTATTGCGGGATGTCGCGCTTTTCAACCAGCGCGCCACTACGCCAGCCTCGGCCATCAATCACTTGTTCATTTGCCAGCACGGTGCCATCGACGGGATCCCAGTTGACGGTCGCGGTTTTTTTGTAAATAAGGCCTTTTTTAAACAGCTCGGTAAATAGCCACTGTTCCCATTTGTAATATTCCGGTTTGCAGGTCGCAATTTCGCGTTGCCAATCGATGCCCAAGCCCAGCTGCTTGAGCTGGTTTTTCATGTGCTCAATATTGCTGTAAGTCCAGGCGGCCGGGGCGGTATTGTTTTTAATGGCAGCGTTTTCTGCAGGCAGGCCAAACGCATCCCAGCCCATCGGCTGCATCACGTTGAAGCCTTTCATTTTGTGATAGCGGCTCAGAACATCGCCGATGGTATAGTTGCGCACATGCCCCATATGTAAACGTCCGCTAGGATAAGGGAACATGGATAAACAGTAATATTTCGGCTTATCAGATTGCTCTGTTGCGGCAAAAGTTTTGCTTGTTTCCCAATATTGCTGGGCGGATTGTTCGATTTCTTTGAATGGGTATTGCTGTTGCATGAGCGTGGCTTAAATAGATAGTTTGATGATGACGTGATTATACCTTTGGCAGGCGATTTATGCGATTTCCGCCTACACCTTCAATACAGGTGCACGCTTAGAATGTGATGCAGTGTCGAATGCTACTCCCGCTTTGCTAGCGGGAGTAAAGAATGCAGACCAGATATGGCGGCTTATTATTTTAATGCTGCGAAAATGGTATCGCGAATGGCGTTCATGTCGCCCAAACCATTCACAAACACATGTTTAGGTGCACCTGCAGTGCCGCTATTTGCCCAGTCTGTGTAATATTGCACGAGGGGTTTGGTCTGGCTATGGTAAACCTCAAGGCGTTTTTTAACGGTTTCTTCCTTGTCATCTTCGCGCTGTACCAAGTCTTCGCCGGTGACATCGTCTTTGCCAGCCACTTTGGGTGGATTGAACTTAACATGATAAGTACGACCACTGGCAGGGTGTGAGCGACGGCCACTCATGCGCTCCACAATCGCTTCGTCTGGCACATCGATTTCAACAACATAATCAATGCCTACGCCGGCGTTTTTCATGGCTTCAGCCTGTGGAATGGTGCGAGGAAAGCCATCAAACAGGAAGCCGTTGGCACAGTCTGCATCTTTAATGCGCTCACTCACCAATCCAATAATCACCGCATCTGGTACCAGACCGCCACTGTCCATGTAAGATTTTGCTTCTAAACCTAATGGCGTACCGGCTTTGACTGCAGCACGCAGCATGTCGCCGGTAGAGATTTGCGGAATATTGAATTTTTCTTTGATGAAGGTGGCTTGTGTGCCTTTGCCGGCACCTGGAGCGCCCAGAAGAATGATACGCATGAGACTTTCCTAGAAGGTTAATTAAATTTATGTGATTATATTTGAATTTGCTGTGTGCTTAAATAATTGGCAATTCCCACAAACTCTGCCACGCTTAAATTTTCTGCGCGTAGCTGCGAGTCTAAATTGAGTGCCTTGAATCCGTCATCATCCAGCAAACCTTTGAGTGTGTTGCGTAAGGTTTTGCGACGCTGGCCGAATGAGGCAGTCACGACCTTGGCAAACAAGATTTCATCTTTGGCAATATGCGGCAGCACGGAGTAGGGCACGCAGCGCACAAAAGCGGATTCGACTTTGGGTGCAGGGTCAAAGGCTTCTGGGGGCACGGTGAACAAATATTCCATCTGCAGGCGATACTGCAGCATGACGCTCAACCTACCATAGGCGGCGCTTGAAGGCGCTGCCACCATGCGTTCGACTACTTCTTTTTGCAGCATGAAGTGCATGTCGATGATGTGGCTGATGTTATCCAGCAGATGAAACAGGATGGGCGTGGAGATGTTATAAGGCAAGTTTCCGGTGACTCTGATGCGCTTTCCTAAAGTGCTGAAATCAAATTTCAATGCGTCTGAATTGTGGATGATGATGCTGTTTTTAGCATATTCTTTCTGCATCCAACTGATGATGTCGCGATCAACTTCCACCACATGCAGCAGTTTTAATTTTTGCAGTAATGGTTTGGTCAGTGCACCTAAACCAGGCCCGATTTCTACCATGAGGTCATCAGGCTGCGGCGCAATGGCCGATACCAGACTGTCAATCACTGCTTGATCGGTCAGGAAGTTCTGGCCAAAACGTTTTTTTGCGATATGTTTCACGAGGTAATTTATTTGCTTTGATGATTAGCGAGTTCAATCGCCAGATGAATGGCCGACAACATGCTGCCGATTTCAATGTTGCCGGTGCCGGCCAAATTTAATGCTGTGCCATGGTCGACAGAGGTGCGAATAATCGGCAAGCCTAAGGTCACGTTCACCCCTTCACCAAAACTGGCATGCTTCAATACCGGCAAGCCTTGATCATGATACATGGCCAATACAGCGTCTGCCTTACTTAAATGATGCTTGGCAAACAGGGTGTCTGCCGGTAGCGCACCTACAAGATTGATGCCTTCTGTGCGCAGTTTCTGCAGTACAGGGTTGATCACGTCTATTTCTTCGCGGCCAAGATAACCATCTTCTCCCGCGTGAGGATTCAGCCCGGCGACCAGAATGCGCGGTTGTTGAATACGGAATTTATGTACTAGGTCGTGATGCAGAATGCGAATAGTGGTTTCCAAACCTTGTTGGGTGATGGCGTCAGGCACATCTCTTAATGCTAAATGCGTGGTCGCAAGTGCTACGCGCATACCGCCGCCCACTAGCATCATGACGACTTGGTCTGTGTTGGTGAGTTCAGCCAGAAATTCGGTATGGCCGCTGAACGCGATGCCGGCATCATTAATAATGCCTTTGTGCACAGGCGCGGTGACCATGGCAGAGAATTTGCCATCGGTACAGCCCAATGCGGTTGATGTCAGCGTTTCCAATACATACTGGCTATTTTCTGCATCCAGTTTACCGGCATGCACAGGATTTTTGACCGACTGATGCATCACGGCAATCGTGCTGTCGCCAGTATGTGCATGGTCAATGGCGCTGTTGTATGCAACGATGTTGAGCGGCAAACCGATTTGTCGGGCTCGCTCAGCTAACACTTCGCGGTCAGCAATCACTACAATTTCAGCATTGATGGCCTGCTGCGCAAGCATGACGCACAGATCAGGGCCAATCCCGGCGGGCTCTCCGGCAGTGATGGCAATGCGAGGTAACGATGTTTTCAAACTAGGCAAACCTGACCGGAAATTAGAACTTATCTTCAAGTTTTAATTCGACAAACGCTCGGTCGCGCAATTCGCGTAACCAGTCTTCATAGGCTTCATCAGCCTTGCGCGCGCGGATTTCCTGACGCGCTTTTAGTCTGGCGGCTTCCTTGCTCATGTCCTGTTTGCGTCGCTCAAGCACTTGAATAATGTGCCAGCCAAAGGGTGAGCGTACTGGTTCACTGATTTCACCGATTGCCAGCTCGTTCATGGCTTTTTCAAATTGCGGTACAGTATCGCCTGGGTTAAGCCAGTTAAGATCGCCGCCGTTGGATGCTGTTCCGTCTTCAGAATATTGGCGTGCCAGCACCTCAAATTTTTCACCGTTGTCTAGACGCTCTTTAATGGCATCCATTTTTAATTTACCATCTTTTTCTGACACAACCTCAGACAATTTAATCAATATGTGACGAGCATGCGTTTGCTCTACGACTAATGGCGAGTTGCCGCCACGCTTATTCATCAGTTTCAGGATATGAAAACCGTTTGGGCTGCGCAGTGCTGGGGAGATATCGCCAACCTGCATATTTTTTAATGCATCCAAAAACAAGCTAGGAAGTTGTGTCGCAGCCTTCCAGCCTAGACTGCCTCCTTCCAAAGCATTGGGGGCGTCTGAAACACTTGCTGATACCTTGGCAAATCCGGTGCCTTGCTGCAATGCCTCCAGTGCTTCATCTACCTTGGCTTTGGCTTTTTGAATTTCTTCTGGCGTGCCTTCTTCGGGGGTGCGAATCAGAATATGTGAAATTTCATATTCATCGCGGTTCTCATTGCTGGAAGCTTGTGTGGTCAGATAGTTGTCTATTTCAGATTCGGTGACGTTGACACGGCTTTCAACTTCGCGCTCACGCAGGCGGGCAATGGTAATTTCATTGCGCATGTCTGCTCTAAATTTTTTGATACTGATGCCTTCTGCTTTCAAGGCTTCACTGAATTGAGCAACGGTCATCTGATTTTGCTCTGCGATACGCTGTATGGTTTTGTCCAGCTGCGTATCATCGATTTTTACACCACTTTGCGCCGCATACTGCAGCTGCAATGCATCGGAAATCAGGCGCTCCAGAATTTGCTTGCGCAGGATGTTTTCTGGCGGAAGCTCAACCCCTTGTTTTTTGAGCTGTGCCGTTACGGTACTGATACGGTTTTCCAGTTCAAATTCGGTAATCACGGATTGATCGACAATTGCGACTATCCGGTCCAGTTTCACGATGTCTTCTGCATGAACGGCTGATATGCTGAAGGTGAGCAAATTCACTAGAAAAATGACAATAAAGTTACGCAGCATAATTACTCGAAATAGGGTTGTTGAAAATTATCAGGTATCAGTCCGGTGCTCATATAACCCGGGATGTTGCGCTGGATTACACGTAATGGGTTGGCACCGATTGAAGCCAGGCCGCCGAGTTCTAATTGGAAGAACAATGCATAGTTTGCATCTGCGGCTGCCGTGGTCACGCGTTGCAAAACGCCGCGTGCTTGCCAGCACCCTGCATCATACTCCAAACCGGCAATAGTTTCGATGAGGCGGTTTTCACGGAATGAATAGTTAATACGCCCAATGCCATAGAAGCCTTTGCCCAAAGGCCATTGTGTAGAGAAGTCAGTCTGGTCAATGGAATTTTGACGGTAGCTGTAGCTTAAGTTAAGCGCTTTGCCGGGTTCAGGGTTATAGCGGCCGGTAATGGTAGACCGAACCGCAGTTGAATCATCCGTGTTGTATTGCCAGAATGTGTCTATCATCCAGCTGTTTTTCAGGCGACCGCTGATGCCAGCAATAATGTCCGAGCTGTTGCTGCGGCTGGTAATTGAGTTTGGCACTACGACTTGCTGGTCAGAGAAATAATAGCGCTGGCCGATGGAGGCGGACAAACGCTGCTCGCCAGTGCTGCTTTCAATGAAGCGTGTCGTCAGGGCAAAACTAACTTGGTTGGCATTATTGATGCGGTCATTACCTACAAATTGGTTTTCAGTGAACAGGGAGCTGAAATTGAGGTCAGTCAGTGCGGTATCGAACAGCGGTATGTTATCTTGCTTGCGGTTAGGGATATACACGTAGAACAGTCTGGGTTCGATGGTCTGCGAGTAGTCACGGCTACCGATTTTAAAGTCACGGTCAAAAAACAAGCCGCTGTCAAGACTGAAGATTGGTAAAGTGCGCTGCTGGGTTTCCAGATTGTTGGCCACATTGTTCAGGCTGTAGCTGGTGTGATGGATGCCAATTTTTGGCGTGATATAACCATATGATCTGTTGATGGGCAGGCTGATGCTGGGGTATGCAGTGAAGCGTGTGCCGGTAGCGCGAATACCATCGCGCGGGTCATTGGAATTCGTGTCAAAACTTACCAGCTGCGTGTAAAGGCTTGTATTCAGATCGCCATAGTATTTGTTGCCGGTTAAGGTCATTTGCGGCAGGCGCTCATAAGGGTAGATATTTGGATCTACCGCCAGCGTTTGGAATTTCTGGGCTAAAGCGTTAAAGCGCCAGGTATCATCGCTGTAATCCACATTGAATTGTTGTGGCAAGTTTACCCGGCTGGTTGTGGTAATCCGTGTGGAAAGTTCAGAGAAATATTGGTCATCAGACACTTTCTCGATGTTGTAACCGGCAGACCAGCCATTATTAAAATTATGCCGATGTTTCAGGTTCGCGAAGTAGCGATCCTGATTGGTGGTAATGTCCGATGGCAAGTATTCAACGTTGGCGGTACCGGAAAAGTTTTCTTCCAAATAGCGCAACTCACCCTGAAACTGAACGCCGCGTTTTGTCAGCGCACGTGCGGCAATGGTGGCATCAATATTCGGGGCAATATTTAGATAATATGGCGTGAGTACTTCAAAGCCGCTGCGGCTGGTGGTGCCCACTGTAGGTGCGAGAAACCCGCTTTTACGTTGATTGTTAAACGAGAAACTGATGTAAGGGGTATATAAAATGGGCACGCCTTTGAATTCGATGTGACCATTTTTTGCCGTGCCCGTATCCGTGTAATCATTGAGTGTGATTTCACTTGCCTTGATGTACCAGTCATCTTTGCCTGCGGCACAGGTCGTGAATCTGGCATCTTCCAGACGTTTTTTATTTTCACCCTCAAAAAATACTGCCTTGGCATCCCCGCGCGCATTTTTTGCCCGATTTGCAGTGATAAATTTGCCATTGTTGTCATACATGCTTTCTACATCATAACTGGAAGAGCCGAACGTTGTAGATTGCGTATAATCATTCCCGCTTTGCTCACTGGGAAAGCTGCCTAATGAGCGCGAAAACGAATTAGGGTTCATTCCCGGAGGTTTTTTAACTGCCGCCAATGGATTGTCAATAATGATGGAGGCTTCACGCATTTCGCCTATGCTTTCCGAGAGCTGCATGCGTACCTCGGGGCCGGTCAGTTTGGTATTGCCTAGATTGACGCGTACATTCCCTTGTGCATGAATTTCGTCATTCTGCACATCATATTCAATGCTGTCTGCCAGCACTGTGCTGTCTCCGCGCTGTATGGATGCATTACCCAGAGAGCGCATCTTGCGGTCTAGCTGCAGCTCGAGTTTGTCACCATCGATGACGATGCTGTCACTAGAAATACTTTTATCTGATGAAATGGTTTTATCAAGCGAAACAGTGTTATCTGTAGTCGAGTTCGAGCCAGATTCGTCAGTTTTAGGCGAGGCGGATTCTGCCCTGAGGGCACCATGATGCGCAAGCAGAATAGCAGCAAAGCTGACTATCAGGCGTTGTTTTAACATGGGTGTACCACAGCAAAAAAAGCGCACGGTAGAGAAGGAGTGAGAAGCACAGGTATTATAGGTAAACGGTTTTATTTTATCAGTGATAAAATCTCATAAATCGGGTTTTTTGGCAATCAAAAAATCGCGTTTCTCCCTTATCAGCGGCATCAATGCGCAACATGACAAATGCCGTTTTTGATTAAGTAACGCATGAAAAAATTGGAATTTAGTTTTGGATAACCAGCACACAGACCACAGGCAGCAAGCGCTCATTCAATGGCTGCAAATCGTATTGCCTCACAGTGAATTTAAATTGACCACGGCGTCAGCCGATGCCAGTTTTCGTCGCTATTTCCGCGTACATCTTCAAGACCGCACCTTGATTGCGATGGATGCACCCCCGCCACAGGAGAATTGCGAGCCGTTTGTACGCATTGCCAAATTGTTCGGTGATGCAGGCGTACATGTACCGCAAGTGCTGGCGCAAGACCTGACGCAAGGCTTTTTGCTGCTGAGTGATTTGGGTGATACCACATATTTGAGTAAGCTCAATGACGCATCAGCGCCGGCACTCTATCATGACGCCAGTCAGGCGCTGATTAAACTGCAGCTGGCAAGCAGAGCCGGTGTATTGCCTGATTATGATGATGCATTGCTGACACGCGAGATGCAGTTGTTCCCCGATTGGTACATTGCCAAACATCTGGGCATTCATCTGGATGAAAAGCAGCGGGCAGTGTTAAGTAGCACCTTTGCGATGCTCAATAAAAATATATTGTCTCAAGGGCAAGTGTATGTGCACAGAGACTACCATGCGCGCAATCTGATGGTGTGTGATGACAATCCGGGTGTGCTGGACTTTCAGGATGCAGTATATGGCGCCATTACTTACGATTTAGTCTCCTTGTTTAAAGATGCGTATATCCGCTGGGATGAGGAAAAAATTATTGATTGGCTGGTGCGCTATTGGCAAAACGCCAGAAAACAAAGTTTACCGGTGCCAGAAGATTTCAGTGAGTTTTATCGTGATTTTGAATACATGGGTGCGCAGCGTCATATCAAGATTTTGGGCATTTTTGCTAGGTTATATCATCGTGATGGCAAAGATGGCTATTTAAAAGATATGCCATTAGTGATGGATTATTTACGTCGCGCTTGTGAGCGTTATATCGAGCTAAAGCCTCTGCTGCGTTTATTGGATACGCTGGAAAACAGGCAAGCTCAAGTCGGATATACGTTTTAATGAAAGCCATGATTCTTGCGGCGGGCAGAGGTGAGCGCATGCGCCCGCTTACCGACCACACGCCCAAACCCTTGCTGAAGGTGGGTGGCAAGCCTTTGATTGTCTGGCATGTGTTAGCCCTGGCGAAAGCTGGCTTTAACGAGATTGTGATTAACCATGCGCATTTGGGTGAGCAAATTGAATCGGCGCTGCAAGACGGCGGTGAGTGGGGTGTGCATATTCGATATTCTCCGGAAAAAGTGGCGCTTGAAACGGCTGGTGGCATTGCCAATGCGCTTCCGCTGTTGGGAGATGCGCCTTTTTTAGTGGTCAATGGTGATGTGTTTACCGATATCGATTATGCTTCAATGACTTTGCATGCGCCCCATTTAGCACATCTGGTGATGGTGGATAATCCACCGCAGCATCCCGAAGGCGATTTTGCCTTGCTGGATGGCAAGTTGAGTGATCAGCAGCAGCCCAAGCTTACTTTTTCTGGCGTAGGTGTGTATCACCCAAGTTTATTCTCAGACATCGTGCGTGGGGAGCCTGCCAAACTGGCGCCCCTGCTCAGGGCGGCGATGGCTAAAGGTTTGATTACAGGGCAGCATCACCACGGAGCATGGCACGACATCGGAACGCCAGAACGATTGCATGTGCTGGATGGTCAATTGTTAAACAGCCAATCAATCGGATAAATGAATGAGTATTGCTATTTCTGAATTTCAACAACGACGCATCGCGCTCATGCAAAGTATGGGTGCTGGTATTGCAATTGTGCCAACCGCGGCAGAGGTCATTCGCAACCGCGACAGTCATTATCCTTACAGATTTGATAGTTACTTTTATTACCTGACCGGATTCAAAGAGCCGGAGTCTGTGCTGGTATTAGTTGCGGGTAAATCTGCTGTCAAAAGCATATTGTTCTGTCGCGATAAAGACATGGAGCGCGAAATCTGGGATGGTTTCCGTTATGGCCCAGCTGCAGCGGCTACCGAGTTTGGTTTTGATGAAGCCTATTCGATTGCGCAGCTGGATGACATAGTGCCTAAACTCATGGCGAACCAGCCCAAAGTTTTCTTTGCTTTAGGTGCAGAAACTGCTTGGGACAACAAGCTTACGCAATGGCTTAATCAGGTCAAAGCGCAGGCGCGCAGCGGCGTGAGCGCCCCGGATGAAGTTGTGGATGTGCGCAAATGGCTGGATGAAATGCGTCTGTATAAATCATCGGCAGAACAGGCCTTGATGCGTCGCTCTGCCAATATTGCAGCGAGTGCGCACCAGCGTGCCATGCAGAAAGTACATTCCGGTAAAATGGAATATGAAATTGAAGCAGAGTTTTTGCATGAGTTTTACCGCTTTGGTGCGCAGGCGCCTGCTTACACCAGTATTGTTGCGGGTGGCGCCAATGCTTGCACCCTGCATTACAACGCCAACAATGCCCGTTTGAATGATGGCGATTTGCTTCTTATTGATGCCGGTTGCGAGTTGGATGGTTATGCCTCAGACATTACTCGAACCTTTCCTGTGAATGGCAAATTCAGTGCGGCACAAAAAGATGTGTACGAACTGGTGTTGGCTGCGCAGGCAGCAGCTATTGCGCAGGTTCGTCCTAATCAGCACTGGAATGCCCCGCATGAAGCGGCGTTAGATATTCTCGTTCAGGGATTTATTGATTTTGGCTGGTGTCAGGGTAGCAAGGATGCTGTACTGGAGAGCGGTGCTTATCGCCAGTTTTATATGCATAGGACCGGCCATTGGCTCGGGCTGGATGTGCATGATGCAGGGGAGTACAAAGACAAAGCGGGTAACTGGCGCAGTTTAGAGGCAGGCATGGTGCTGACTGTAGAGCCGGGCTGCTACGTTAGGCCTGCAGATAATGTTCCCGAGCATTTCTGGAACATTGGCATACGCATCGAAGATGATGCCTTGGTCACGGCGGATGGCTGTGAAATTTTAACGGTAGCCGCCCCCAAAATTGTTGCAGATATTGAAACGGTGATGGCTCGTTAATGCAGACTCACCATAACATTTTAGTGATAGGTGGCGGACCAGTGGGTTTGGTGCTGGCCTTGCTGCTGGCTAAACAAGGCGTACCAAGCACTGTGCTGGAGGCGCGTCAACAAGGTTCAGCTAATCAAGATACACGCGCCTTGGCTTTGTCTTATGGTACGCGGCGCATACTGGAAAAGCTAGGCGTGTGGAATGCGCTGGCTCAACATGCCACAGCCATCAATCATATTCATGTGTCGCAAAAAGGCAGCATTGGGCGCAGTCTGCTGCGCGCTGAAGATTATCAGCAGGAGGCCTTAGGTTACGTGCTGTCATATGGCGCACTGTGTTCGGAACTCAACGCTCAGCTGGTGAAATTCTCAGTCATAGAGTTTGTGGATGAAGCGCAGGTTGAGGCGATTAATTACGATGCAAACGAGGCGCAGGTGCGCTATCGTCGCCACGATGAAGTGCTGACCTGTTCAACCAACCTGGCAGTGCTAGCCGATGGTGGCCGCAGTTTGGAACAGGCTGCAGGCTTGCAGCGCGATACCAAAGAATATGGGCATGACGCGCTGATTTCCAAAGTCAGCGCTGAGTTGCCGCACAATAATATTGCGTATGAGCGATTTACTGCGGATGGCCCGATGGCCTTGTTGCCGAATGGCGAGCGCGATTTTTCATTGGTGTGGACAGGCAAAAAAGCACTGATAGAGCCTTTGCTCTCATTGAGCGATGAGGCGTTTTTGGAAAAATTTCATCAGCAATTTGGTGATAGAGTCGGGCGATTTTTGAGTGTAGATAAGCGCATGACTTTTCCACTCAAACTCTCTCAATTAGTCAGTACGGATACACCGCATCTGGTGGTGATAGGGAATGCGGCACAGACCATGCATCCGGTTGCGGGGCAAGGTTTTAATGTAGGTCTGCGCGATGCTGAAGCACTGGCAAAAGAGATTGTGTCAGGTGCCCATGATTTGGGCAGTCCGGAAATGCTGGCAGCGTATCGTGCACATCGCAAAACCGACACCCAGAAAGGTTTGATGTTTACCGATTTCCTGGTAAATATTTTTTCTAATGACATATTAGGGATGTCTGCGCTCAGAAGTGCAGGCATTGGTATGTTTGATGTGGTGAGTCCCGTTAAACGTTTTTTGGTGCGTAAAATGAGTTTTGGTAAATGACCACGCAGATAATAAAAACGGATGTGGCGGTAGTAGGTGCCGGTTTAGTTGGACTATCCGCAGCATTGGCCATGCATCAGCTAGGGCTGAAAGTGACGCTAATTGCTGCCGAGCAGCCGAATGATTCAGTTATTGAGACAGATGACTGGGATCAGCGCATTTATGCCATTAGCCCGCAGAATATGCATTGGCTGAAGCATTTGGGTGTTTGGCAGCATTTAAACCCAGCGCGTGTTACAGCGGTGCAGGCGATGCAGATATGGGGGGACGCAAGTACCGAACCGCTCTCACTCGATGCCGATAAAGTGAATGCGGATGCCATGGCGTATATTCTGGAAGAGCGTGCTTTGCGTGATGCCATGCTCAAAGAAGTAAAGGCGCAAGATTTGCACGTTGAACATGGTGTTGCTCAAAATTTTTCTATGCAGAATCGGCAAGCAGTGTTGAGCTTAGATAGCGGTCTATTGATACAAAGCGATTTACTGTTGGCCGCTGATGGTGCTAACTCTTGGCTGCGACAGCAGGCCAATATTGGGGTAGCTGAAAAGGATTATCAGCAGACGGCGATTGTGGCCAATTTTGATATTGAAATAGCACACGCGGATATTGCGCGACAGTGGTTCCGTCAGGAGCAGTCGAGTCACGATGATGGCGTCCATTGTGGAATTCTGGCATGGTTGCCCCTGCCGGGTCGCAGGGTGTCTATCGTGTGGTCGGCGCCTACTGCGTATGCACAATACTTGATGCAGCTGGATGCTGCTGCCTTTACTGAACAAGTCATGCTGGCGGGTGATGCGGCTTTAGGTGAGATGTCACTCATGACTGCGCGTGCAGCTTTCCCGCTGCATTTGAGAAAAGCAGCTGTATTGGCACAGGATACATTGGTGCTGTTGGGAGACGCCGCGCATCGTATTCACCCTATGGCTGGGCAGGGGGTGAATCTCGGGTTTAGAGACGTAATTGCGCTTGCTGCAGTATTGGCGCAAAAAAACTGTTATCAGGCTTTGCATGAGCCTAGCCTGCTAAAACAATATGTGCGTAGTCGCAAGGCAGATGTGATGAATATGACAGCGCTCACCAATGGTTTGTATTATTTGTTTGATAGTGAAAACACCTTGGTGCAAAAAGTAAGGAATTGGGGCTTGCGCCAGACTAATCTGAGTGTGTTCAGAAAAATATTGGCTGAGCGCGCAATTGCGCTGTAGCTATTTGGCAATCGTCATCCATGTTCAGCTAACGTTAATGCTTAGCTGCAGATGAGTGATTCCAGTCAGTGATAACCGTAAGTGAAATCCATTAACGAGCATTAAGTAGGCCCTTAAATTTTGTAAAGGAATGATTTTGATGATTAAAAAAATATGCGGCATGGCAGCGCTGTTGGCTGTAGCTACATTTTCTACATGGACGCTAGCAGATGAGGCCGCAGTTAAAAAGGCGGTAGAAACTGCTTATCCAAAATTCAAGGTGGAAAAGGTCACTAAAACACCCTATGCCGGCTTGTATGAAGTGTTTATGGGCGGGCAGATTATTTACACCGATGAAAAAATGACCTTTTTAATCGCAGAGGGTCGTTTAGTAGACCCGAAAACTAAAAAAGATATTACTGGTGAGCGTCTGGAGGAGCTGACACGTATCGATTTCAATACGCTGCCTCTGGATCAGGCGATTAAGGTGGTGAAAGGTAACGGCAGTCGCAAGCTGGTCGTGTTTTCCGATGTGGATTGTCCTTATTGCAAACGTTTGGAACGTAACGAGCTCTCCAATATTACAGACGTAACGGTTTATACTTTTCTTTACCCGATTGAGCAGCTACACCCAGATGCTGCCAACAAATCCAAGCTAATCTGGTGTGCCGGCAATCGTGTAAAAGCCTGGGAAGACTGGATTTTGCGTGACACGCTGCCAACAGCCTCCGGTAATTGTGAAGTACCTTTAGAAAGGGTCGGTCAATTAGCCAAGAAGGCGGGCGTGAATAGTACGCCTACCCTGATTTTTGCCGATGGCAAGCGCATGTTGGGGGCGCAGCCTTACAAGGAAATTGAGCGTATGCTCAATGCAGCGTCAGGCAAGAAATAAATTTGATTTGAGTGTAGGTAAAAATGATTGTAAAAAAACGACCATCAGGTCGTTTTTTTATTAAAGGTGTTTGTATTGACGCGTATTCGTGTATTGCTGCTTAACCCACAATCTCGCCAAGTTTGAAAATAGGCAGATACATTGCAACAACGAGGCCGCCAATCAGCGTACCCAGCACTACCATGATAATCGGCTCCATCAGGCTGGATAAAGCATCAACCGCGTCATCAACTTCAGCTTCATAAAAGTCTGCAACTTTACTCAGCATAGAATCCAGCGCGCCCGACTCTTCACCAATCGCGGTCATTTGCAGCACCATATTCGGAAACACCTCACTGTTCTGCATGGCTACAGTCAAACTGGTACCCGTGCTAATTTCACTCTGCACGCGTTTGGTAGCATCGTAATAAACGCGATTGCCGGAGGCCCCGGCAACGGAATCTAAAGCCTCCACTAGCGGAACGCCAGCAGAGAACATGGTGGCCAATGTCCGTGCAAAACGCGCAATGGTGGCCTTGCGTATCAGTTCACCAAATACAGGTATTTTTAATACCAGCCTATCCATCGTGGCCTGCATGGCGAGTGAGCGTTTCCAGGTGTAGAAGAAGAACCAGAGGCCACCGCCAATTGCGCCAAATATTGCCCACCACCACTGTACAAAAATATCGGATATGGCCATCACCACCAATGTGGGCGCGGGGAGATCAGCGCCAAAGCTGGTAAAAAGTTCTTTAAACGCAGGCACCACAAAAATCATAATCACAGCGGTGATAATGAAGGCTACTACCACAATTGAAATAGGGTAAAACAGTGCAGATTTGATTTTGGATTTAATGGCGAGTATTTTTTCTTTATATGTTGCCAGTCTGTCCAGCAATGTATCAAGAATACCGGCTTGTTCGCCCGCGTTAATCAGATTGCAGAATAAGGCATCAAAATGCAGTGGATATTTGCGGAAAGCGGCACTTAAGCTGCTGCCGGTTTCAACATCGGATTTGATATCAAACAGCAGTTTTGATACGGCAGGATTGCTGTGACCTTTGCCGACAATATCAAAGGATTGCAGTAAAGGAACCCCGGCTTTCATCATGGTGGCGAGCTGACGCGTAAATAAAGTCACGTCTTTTTCAGTCACTTTGCCTTTTTTTGCGAGACCACTTTGTTTTTTGAGCTTGGTGACGCTAATGCCCTGGCGGCGCAGCGTAGAACTGACCAGCGTCTCACTGGAGGCTTTCATTTCGCCCTTGAGCACTTTGCCTTTTTTATCTTTTCCTTCCCATACGTAAGTGACTTCTTTGGAAGTTCTAGCATTCGCTGCCATGGTCATTTCCTAAGCCGATCATTGCGTCAATAGCCCCACGTGGTTTGCTGCAAATAGATTATTCATTAGTGCATGCCTCGATTTCTTCAATGGAAGTCAGGCCTTGTATGACTTTCAGAATGCCTGAGCGTCTCAAGTCATTTACGCCTTCCAGTATTGCCTGATCGGCAATATCGTGTGCGGTACCGTTTTTCATGATGATGCGGCTGATGGCATCGGTAATCGGCATGACCTGATAAATGCCGACACGTCCTTTATAGCCGCCGTTGCACATTTCACAGCCATTTGGATTATGCCCGTACAGCTGCCACTCTTCTTTGAAATCTTCTTCAATAAAACCGACGCTCAGCAATGCTTCCTTAGGAACATTGAGTGGCACTTTGCAGTGCTTACAGAGGCGGCGTGCCAGACGCTGTGCGGTAATCAGTGAAACAGCAGAGGCGATGTTGAACGGCGCTACACCCATATTAACCAAGCGGGTCAGTGTGGAAGGAGCGTCATTTGTATGCAGTGTGGACAGCACCATGTGACCGGTAGATGCTGCCTTGATTGCCATGTCTGCAGTTTCCAGGTCACGAATCTCACCAATCATGATGATATCCGGGTCTTGGCGCAGAAATGACTTCAGTGCGGCAGCAAAGGTTAGACCTTGTTTGTCATTGACGTTGACCTGATTAATCCCAGCGAGCGGAATTTCACATGGGTCTTCAGCAGTTGAGATGTTTACTTCAGGATTGTTTAGAATGTTCAGACAGGTATACAGCGAAACCGTTTTACCTGAGCCAGTGGGGCCTGTCACCAAAACCAAACCGTAGGGCCGGCTGACCGCATTCAGTAAACGCTCTTTCTGGATAGGCTCATAGCCCAATGCTTCAATTCCCAATGTTGCGCTGCTGGGATCTAGAATACGCATCACGATTTTCTCACCGTGTATCAGTGGCAGCGTGCTGACGCGGAAATCAATGGTGCGCGTTTTGGATAACACCAGTTTCATGCGCCCATCTTGCGGAATACGTTTTTCCGAGATGTCCATGTTGGAAATCACTTTAATACGCGATGCCAATTTTTCTTTGATGGCAAGTGGTGGCTGTGAAATTTCGCGCAATATGCCGTCTACGCGGTAGCGTATCCGATAAAATTTTTCATAGGGTTCAAAATGCAAATCTGAGGCACCCATATTGATGGCATCCATCAGCATTTTGTTAAGAAATTTGACGACAGGCGCGTCATCCACGTCAGACTCAACGGGCGTATCCTCAATTTCAACGCTGTCGTCTGCAAAGCCAAAGTCCCCATCATCAACATCCAGTGATTTTAGACTTTTGTCACTGGATTCGATGGTTTTCTCTATCATGCGCGCCAGTTTGTCGTCTTCTACCACGATGGGGGAGACATTCATACCCATTTGAAACTGCACGCTATCCAGTGCATGAATATTGGTAGGGTCGGAAACTGCTACGAACAGCAGATTGCTGCGTGTAAACAGCGCCAATACGCGGTTGGCCTGCATGAGTTTTGCATCAATTTTTTTGGAGGGAAGATAATCCACATTGAATGCATCAAGATCGAAATAGGGCAAGCCGAAAGCGCTTGCCGCAGATTCGGCAATAGAAAGTGCGCTAATTTTTTTATTCTGGATAACTTGGGATATAAACGGAGTCTTGGTGCTGTGCGCCTGCTCTTCAATAGCGCGAGCCTCATCTTCGGTCAGAAGTTTTTCTTGAATTAAGGTGCGAGCAATACCACTTAATTTAGGTTGGGAAATCGCAGAAGCCATATTTAATCAGTTATCAATTGCTTTTTATCAAGCATCAAAGTTCACGCCAATTAATAATGCACGTTACAAAGTTCTTTGTAAAGATATTACAGTTCGGCCTTGAAGATTTAGCATCAAAATTGATTAAATCTTGCATTGGCTGTCTGTATGCGCTGTTTTAAGTCTGAAAACAATTGTAAATAAATTGTTAAAAGGGGCTTGACATTGCCAGAAAAGGCACTTATAAATGCGAACTAGGTGTTTGAATTCGAGTTTTTTGTAGCCTGCTTTAATTTAGTTACTGCGACTTCTGTTCTTGAGGCAAACTTTCTGGGGCGCCCCCCTTTGTGTTATGTAAGGATGTATGAAATGGCAACAGGTACCGTGAAATGGTTTAATGATTCTAAAGGTTTTGGTTTTATTACCCCAGATGATGGTGGTGACGATTTGTTCGCTCACTTCTCTGCAATTGTAGAGTCTGGTTACAAAAGTCTGAAAGAAGGTCAACGCGTAAGCTTTGATTTGACTGAAGGCCCAAAAGGTAAACAAGCTTCAAATATTCAAAAAGCATAAACTTAACGGTTTATTAGATTGGTTTTCTAATATAACTAGTTAACCAAATTCAAACGGCACATGATGTCACATCTTGTGCCGTTTTTTGTGCTCGCTAAACGCAGTTTAAATTACACGACGCAGTTCAAATTACATATTTTTGATAATTTCATCGCCAAACTCGGCTGTGCCTACTTGTGTTGCGCCTTCCATTTGTGTCGAGAAATCACTGGTAACGCGTTTGGAAACAATCGCTTTTGCAACGCCCTTGAGTACTAAATCCGCCGCTTCTGTCCAGCCCAGATGACGTAGCATCATTTCTGCAGAAAGAATTAATGAGCTTGGATTGGCAATATTTTTGCCAGCTATTTTGGGGGCTGTACCGTGAGTTGCCTCGAACATAGCAACGGTGTCACTCAAATTCGCGCCAGGTGCAATGCCAATGCCACCTACTTGAGCAGCAAGTGCATCACTCATGTAGTCGCCATTCAGGTTTAAGGTGGCAACGACATCGTAATCTTGCGGGTGCAGCAGAATTTCCTGCAGGAACGCATCTGCGATGCAGTCCTTAATGATGATGCCGTTAGGCAATTTGCACCATGGCCCACCATCAATTTCTACCGCGCCAAACTCTTGTTTTGCTACTTCATAACCCCAGTCTCTGAAACCCCCTTCTGTGAATTTCATGATATTGCCTTTGTGGGCAATAGTAACGGATTTGCGGTTGTTGTCGATGGCGTATTGAATGGCTTTGCGCACCAAACGTTTACTTCCATCAACTGAAACTGGTTTGATGCCAATGGCTGACGATTCAGGGAAGCGAATTTTTTTACGCACGCCCATATCGCTCAAGAAGTTAATAACCTTCTCTACTTCATCAGTGCCGGCAGCCCATTCGATGCCAGCATAGATATCCTCGGTATTTTCACGGAAAATCACCATGTCGGTTTTTTCTGGATGTTTCACCGGGCTGGGTACACCTTGGAAATATTGAACCGGGCGCAGGCATACGTAGAGGTCAAGCTCCTGGCGCAAGGTGACATTGAGTGAGCGTATGCCGCCGCCAACTGGCGTTGTGAGTGGGCCTTTAATTGAAATGACATAATCCTTAACGGCTTGCATGGTTTCAGCCGGCAACCAGGTATCTTTGCCATCTTGATCTTTACCATATACTTTTACCGCTTTTTCGCCTGCATACACTTCCATCCAGGAAATTTTGCGACTGCCACCATAAGCTTTTTGCACGGCAGTATCTACTACCTTAATCATTGGAGGAGTAATATCGAAGCCGATGCCATCACCTTCAATAAATGGGATAATCGGGGTATTCGGCACATTGAGTGAGTTATCTGCATTCACAGTAATTTTTTCACCTGTTGCCGGTTTAATGATTTTAGATGCCATTAGTATTTCCTAAACATGATTATTTTATTTAATAAACCTTTTAACGTCGTGTGCCAGTTCAGTCCGCATGATCCTAATAATGGCAAGCCTGGGCACCCCACGTTAAAAGACTTTATTCCGGTTCCTGGTGTTTATGCTGCAGGCCGTTTGGATACGGATTCGGAAGGGTTGCTTATTTTAACCGATGACGGTGCTTTGCAACATCGTTTGAGTGACCCTAAACACAAACAAATTAAAACTTATTGGGCGCAGGTGGAAGGTGCCGCTACAGATGCGGATTTGCAGCCTTTAAGACTGGGCGTGGATTTGGGTGATTTTTTCACCAAACCTGCGCAGATCAAAGTGATTGCCGAACCTGAGCACTTGTGGCCGCGTCATCCGCCCATCCGCGACCGCAAACAGATTCCTACCACTTGGTTGGAAATTAAAATCAGTGAAGGTAAAAATCGACAGGTGCGCAGGATGACCGCTAAAGTTGGATTTCCCACTTTGCGTTTGATACGTTATGCAATTGGTGATTACACACTGGATAATTTAGCCCCTGGAGAATACAAGGTGGCACAGCCATGAAGCCCGTCGTTATTTTTAGACATGCTGAATCTGAAGGTCCAGGTTATCTGGGCGATTTTTTAGATGCACATCATGTTCCATTTCAGCTCATTAAGATTGATGCTGGAGATAAGATTCCAGAGTCGATACACAATTATAGCGGCATGGCATTGATGGGTGGACCGATGAGTGTGAATGATGATTTGCCCTGGATTCCTGACGTGCTGAATTTAATTCGTGCGGCAATCGCGGCTGATATTCCGGTACTAGGTCATTGTCTGGGCGGCCAGCTCATCAGTAAAGCATTGGGTGCGCAAGTCAGCAAAAATCCAATCAAAGAAATTGGCTGGGGTGAGGTTATTGTCAGCCCTAATGAAACGGCCAAACGCTGGTTTGGAGATTTGGAAAGTTTTAATGGGTTCCATTGGCATGGTGAAACTTTTTCCATGCCGGACGGCGCGGTACATGTTTTGTCCAGCCAGCATTGCCAGAATCAGGCTTATGCACTTGGTAAACATTTAGCGTTTCAATGTCATATCGAAATGACTGCGCCTATGGTGGAGCAATGGTGCGAGATTGGCGCAGAAGAAATTGCACAGGCTAGCACGAGTCCTGCAGTGCAGCCTGTGCAGCAGATAGTAGAAAACTTGCCACTGCATTGCTTTTTTCTAAACAAAGTCGCTAACCGCGTATACGCGCAATGGATTACAGGATTGGTGAATTAATCTTGCCTGTTGCTATGTTAAAATTGAGCAAATAACATTGAGATCGCATCATGTCCGGCAATACACTCGGTAAACTGTTTACATTCACTTCATTTGGAGAATCTCACGGTGCTGCTATCGGCGGCATCGTTGATGGGTGCCCTCCGGGGTTAGAGTTGAGTGCTGAAGATTTGCAAATCGACCTAGATAGGCGCAAACCGGGCACTTCACGCCATGTCACGCAGCGTCAAGAGGCCGATGCGGTTGAGATACTGTCTGGTGTGTTTGAAGGTAAAACTACAGGCGCGCCGATTGGCTTGCTGATACGTAACACCGATCAGCGTTCGCAAGATTACAGCAAAATCATGGACACCTTCCGCCCTGGCCATGCAGACTATACTTATAGCCAGAAATATGGTGTGCGTGACTACCGCGGCGGTGGGCGTTCCAGTGCACGTGAAACCGCAGTACGCGTGGCTGCTGGCGCTATTGCTAAAAAATGGCTGAAACAGCGTTTTGGCGTGAATGTGCGCGGCTACATGAGTCAATTGGGTGAGATTGAGATTCCGTTTCAAACCTGGGATGCGGTCAGTCAAAATGCCTTTTTTGCGCCTAATCACAGCGTATTGCCTGAGCTGGAAGCCTATATGGATAAAATTCGCGCCGAGCGTGATTCCGTCGGTGCGCGCATCACAGTGGTGGCTGAAGGTGTACCGGTAGGCTGGGGCGAGCCAATTTTTGATCGTTTGGATGCGGAAATTGCCTATGCCATGATGAGTATCAACGCGGTGAAAGGTGTTGAAATCGGCGCTGGCTTTGCAGCCGTATCGCAGCGCGGCAGCGTACATTCTGATGAAATGACCCCACAGGGTTTTGTGACCAACCATGCAGGTGGTATTTTGGGTGGCATTTCGACCGGTCAGGAAATTCGCGTTAATGTTGCTTTAAAACCAACCTCCAGCATTCCGCAGGAGCGTCGCTCAATTGATAAAGATGGTCATGCTGTGACCATGCAGACTACCGGTCGTCATGATCCATGTGTAGGAATACGTGCAACGCCCATTGTGGAGGCGATGCTGGCGATGGTGCTAATGGACCACGCCCTACGTCATCGGGCTCAAAACGCTGATGTGCACTGCAATACACCTAAAATTGTTTAATGTTTTAGCGTGCAGCGCATTCAATTCTAGTGAGCTTAATTATAATGAGCTTAATTACAGTAAGCTTAATCGAGAAGTCGGCCAGTGCCGACTTTTTTTATGAATGGATTAGACTATTGCTGGAGGCTGGTGCGAGCAGCAATCCGGTAAATTTGCTTTCAACGTAAAATGGTAATAAACAATACAGGCGCGCTAATACGCTAAAAATATGCATACTCAGCTTCATTACAATTTATCGCGCTTCTATTTTATCTACTATTTTTTTGTAGGGGCGTTCGTTCCTTATTGGGGGCTGTATCTTCAGTCTGAGCAATTCTCTGCCGCTGATATTGGCATTTTGATGTCTTTATTTCAAATTAGCCGGATTTTTGCCCCTAATTTTTGGGGGTGGCTGGCAGACCACACTGGCAAGCGCGTTGCTTGGATAAGACTTACCGCACTATTGGGCTTGTGTGGTTTTATTGTAGTGTTTTGGGCGCATGGATTTTTCTGGCTGTTTTTTGTGATGGCCGCGCTCAGTTTTTTTACCAGTTCTACTTTGCCGCTGGTTGAATCGCTGACACTTGCACACTTAATGTACACCAGAGGACATTACAGTCGCATTCGGATGTGGGGTTCTTTAGGTTTTATTGTGGCAGCGATTGTACTGGGTTATTTAATTGATATTTCCGGTATCAGTAGCTTGCTATGGTTTCTCCTAGCGGTGCAGATTACTTTATTTATGCTGTCTTGGCGGCTGCCTGAGGCGAAAGTGGAGCCGCATGCACATGATCATTTTTCAATCTGGCAGGTGATTAAGCAACCGAACGTGATTGCACTGCTGCTGGGCTGTTCGATGATGGTGACAGCGCATGGGGTGTTGTATAACTTTTATTCCATCTACTTGAGTGAGCATGGTTACAGTAAAGGCACTATCGGTTTATTGTGGGCGGTAGGCGTTGTCTGTGAGATTTTTATTTTCATGTTAATGCCAAAAATTATGATGCGTTTTAGTTTGAAAAATATCATGCTGGCAAGTCTGGCGCTTGCCGTGCTGCGCTTCGGCTTATTAGGGGTGGCGATTGATAGTCTGTGGCTGGTGATTTTTGCGCAAACTTTGCATGCCGCTACTTTTGGCAGTTTTCATGCAGCTTCGGTGCAGGTGATTGCCCACTTTTTTAAAGGTCGTCATCAGGCAAAAGGGCAAGCGATTTACAACAGTGTGGCCTACGGAGTTGGCGGTACCTTAGGTGGTGTGGCTGGGGGATTTGCGCTTCAATATCTGGGTGGGAAAATGACGTTTATGCTTGCTGCCGCTTTTCCACTGCTAGGCTTGCTGGTAGTTGCATTATGGCTAAAGTTAGACCACGTGCATCAGCCAGGAGGGATGTTCGGATGAAGCTTTCGCAACTCATGCTGGGTCTAAGTATGTGTGCTGTAATGCATGCGGTTGCAGATACGCGCGTCAATGTGGTTGGCTTATTTACTGACAAAGCAATTGTGGTGATTAACGGTGCAGCGCCTAAAACACTGAGCGTGGGGCAGCATAGTGATGGCGTAAAGCTGATTGCCGCCAACAGTCAGCTTGCCACGCTGGAAATTGACGGTAAAGTCAGGCAGCTGGCTATGGGTCAGGCGGTATCAGTTGGGGGAGAAAATATTGATCTCAGTAAACCCAGTGTCACTTTATATGCCAATGTACAGGGGCATTTTGTCGCTGACTGCAAAATTAACGGTGCTGGTTTGAAATATCTGGTTGATACCGGTGCAACCCATGTGACCTTGAATAGTGGCGATGCCTTGTTTGCAAAAATTGACTATAAACGCGGCAAGCCTGTGCAGGTATCAACGGCGAATGGCGTAGTGAATGCTTATGCAGTCACGATTGCTAATCTGAAAATCGGCAGTATTTCACTGGGGCAAGTGTCTGCCACTGTACTGGAGGGAGGTTCGCCTGCGATTGTGCTGTTAGGGATGAGTGCATTAAATCGCTTGGAGATGAAGCGCCAAGGAACGACGCTTACATTGACCAAGAAATATTAAAAAAGCCGCTAACAGCGGCTTTTTTAATATTGAACGCGTGACCAAATTTCGTTTGAAATTTAGTGTTTGCGTTTGTCTTTTTCAATTAAGGCGTAAGCAGAGTGGTTGTGTATGGACTCGAAGTTTTCGGATTCAACCACATAAGCATCAATGCGCTTTTCTGCATTGAGCTGTGCTGCAACGTCGCGCACCATATCTTCCACAAATTTCGGATTGTCGTAAGCACGCTCTGTGACATATTTTTCATCAGGGCGTTTCAGCAAACCATACAGCTCGCATGAGGCCTGTTTTTCAACCAAATCGATAATATCCTCAATCCAGATGAAATCATTAATCAGTGCAGTGACCGTCACATGTGAACGCTGATTGTGTGCGCCATAATCCGAGATTTTTTTGCTGCAAGGACACAGGCTAGTAACCGGCACAAGTACCTTTACCGTGATGTCGTACTTGCCTTGATTAATTTCACCAATAAAGGTGACTTCGTAATCAAGCAGGCTTTTCACGCCTGAGATTGGGGCGGCCTTGTTCACGAAGTATGGGAACGTCATTTCCACGTGGCCTGATTCGGCTTCCAGACGTGACACCATTTCGCGTAGGATGGATTCAAATGATTCAACAGAAATGGCACGTTCGTTTTTGTTGAGAATTTCAACAAAGCGCGACATATGCGTGCCTTTAAAATGCTGCGGTAGATGTACATACATATTGAAAACCGCTACCGTGTGTTGCTCTCCACCTGATTTGTCTTTGACGACCACAGGGTGGCGGATGGATTTAATGCCTACTTTATCAATCGCGAGGTGGCGTGTATCTACAGTATTTTGTACGTCTTCAATCGGGGTATGCGGTTTGGTTTGGCTCATTAGATGGTTTGCTTAAAAAGTCTGAAAATAATAGTTGAGTATAACACTAGGTTATTAACTGCGCAATTGCAGCAGCAATTCCTACAGCATCTAGACCGCAATCTTTGAGCATAGTTTCGTGATCACCATGTTCAATGAAGGTGTCAGGCAATCCTAAGCAAAGTGTTTTGACGCGTTTCTCGCTGCGTACGTGTAATAAAGCCTCCAGTACTGCCGATCCGGCGCCGCCCATGATGACATTTTCTTCCACGGTGACTATGTAATCATGGGTTTGTGCCAGCTCTGTCAGCAGCGCAATATCCAATGGTTTGACAAAGCGCATATTGGCGACAGTGGCATTCAAGCCTTCAGCAGCGCTCAGAGCAGGTGCCAGCATCGAACCAAATGCCAGAATGGCAACACGTTCACCCTGTCGCGCGATATAGCCTTTGCCAATTTCAATCGCACGCAAAGCGGTGTCTATTGGTTGCCCGGTGCCGCTGCCACGCGGATAGCGTACTGCAGCCAGGCCATGGTGCTGGAAGCCAGTGGTCAGCATTTGGCGACATTCGTTTTCGTCGCTGGGTGCCATAATCACAATGTTGGGGATGCAGCGTAGATAACTTAAATCAAAGCTTCCGGCATGTGTGGGGCCATCCGCGCCAACCAGTCCGGCCCGGTCAATCGCGAGTAATACGGGCAGGTTTTGTAATGCAATGTCGTGAATAAGCTGGTCATAAGCACGTTGCAGGAATGTGCTGTAAATCGCGACGACCGGTTTCAGCCCATCACAGGCCATTCCGGCGGCAAAAGTGAGTGCATGCTGCTCTGCGATACCCACATCAAAGTAGCGCTCCGGATAGCGATTGGCAAATGCATTTAAGCCCGATCCATCGCACATAGCAGGGGTGATGCCTATGAGTCGCTGATCTGCGGCGGCCATATCTACCAGCCATTCACCAAAAACTTCAGTGTAGGTTTTTGTACCTGACTTGACGATACCTGAGTTGGTGATAGATGCACCGTTGCTAGGGTCAAATTTGCCTACACCATGAAACTTATTGGGGTTATCCTCCGCGGGTTCAAACCCTTTGCCTTTTTGGGTAACGATATGCAAAAACTGCGGGCCACTCAGTTCTTTGATGTTTTGCAGCGTATCAATGAGTGCATCCAAATCATGACCATCAATCGGGCCTATATAATTGAATCCAAACTCTTCGAATAGCGTGCCCGGCATCACCATGCCTTTAACGTGTTCTTCAGCGCGTTTAGCAAATTCCATAAGCGGCGGTGCGGCTGATAATACTTTTTTGCCAGATTTGCGCACCGTGCCATAAAAGCGGCTGGAGAGCAGCTTGGCTAAATATTTGTTGAGTGCGCCCACATTGTTGGAGATGCTCATGTCGTTGTCATTGAGCACGACGAGCAAGTTGGCATCTTCCATATTGCCGGCGTTATTCAATGCTTCAAATGCCATGCCCGCAGTCATTGCACCATCGCCAATGACTGCAACGGCACGACGATTGCTGTCAAGTTTTTGCGCTGCAACGGCCATGCCCAATGCTGCGGAAATAGAAGTGCTGGAATGCCCGGTGCCAAAAGTGTCATAGTCACTTTCGCTGCGGCGCGGAAATCCGGCGATGCCGTTAGGTTTGCGCAGTGAGTGCATTTTGTCGCGACGGCCAGTCAGTATTTTGTGCGGGTAGGTTTGATGTCCCACATCCCAAACCAGTTTGTCGTCAGGGGTGTTGAATACGTAGTGCAGTGCAATCGTCAGTTCTACAACGCCTAGATTTGAAGCAAGATGCCCACCGGTTTTGGCAACGCTTTCGATTAGAAATGCGCGCAGTTCCTGCGCCAGCTGCGGCAGTTGTCTGCGCTCTAATGCTCGAAGCTGTTGAGGGTAATCGATACTATGGAGTAGATTCACGTTGGTATAAATTTGATTGGGTTAAAAGCTGCGCTGAGTGATGAAACTCGCCAGTTCTCGCAAACGCTGTGCATTATTATCAAACGGTTCAAGCGCTTGTAATGCCTGTTGAAAAAGTGAATCGGCAAAATCTTTCGCAGCTTGCAAACCTAATATGGAAACGTAGGTCGGTTTGTTGTGGTCTGCATCCTTGCCTGCCGTTTTGCCCAATGTGGCGGTATCCGCTTCTATGTCCAGAATGTCATCAATCACCTGAAATGCCAGTCCGATATTTTCGGCATAGGTTTGCACAGCATTGATTTGAGTGATATTGCCGCCAGCAGCCCCCATCATAGCGGCAGCCTGAATTAATGCACCGGTTTTCAGCTGGTGCATCATCTCCAGCGCCTGTCTGTCTAATGTTTTGCCCACAGCGCCCAAGTCAATTGCTTGGCCACCAGCCATGCCAGACGAGCCACTAGCCTTGGCAAGTAGATTAAGCATGCTGATTTGCTGGTTCGCATTTGCACAAAGTTCCGGTGTGGATAGCACCTCAAACGCCAATGTCTGCAAAGCGTCTCCTACCAACAAGGCGGTTGCATCATCATACTGTTTGTGACAGCTGGGTTTGCCACGGCGTAAATCGTCATCATCCATGCATGGCATATCGTCATGCACCAAGGAGTAGGCATGAATCAATTCAACCGCAGCAGCAGCGGCATCAGTCAGGGCTTCATTCGTTTCACATAGCTCTGCCGCGGCATAGCACAGCAGTGCACGAACGCGCTTGCCGCCGCCCATCACGCTATAACGCATTGCACTATGTAGTTTTTGCGGGCTGGCTTCAATGTGCGGCAAGACTTCATCCAGCACATTTTCAATGCGTGTTTGATGCTGGTTTGCCCAATCGGAGAAATTTAATACAGAACTCATGGATGCTTATTCGTCACCTTGACTAAACGGTGTGAGTTGCTGGCGTTCATTCAGTATCTTGACTTGCTGCTCAACCGCGGCGAGAGATTTCTGGCAATGCTCAAGCAGCATATTGCCTCGTTTGTAGGCATCGAGTGAATCTTCCAGTGACAGTTGCCCGGATTCCATGCTGGCAACGATTTGTTCCAGCGCTTTAAACGCCTGCTCGTAGCTCAGGCTGCTAAGTTCAGCAGCGCTGTCATTCGAGTTGAGTGGGGTTTGATTTTTTGCGGCAGACATGACTCGGAAAAAATATTGATCAAGTCGTTATTCTACCAAATCTTGATGTAAAACCTGCTGCAAAAATCGTTCAATGTCCGTGATTTCCTGATTGTTAACCGAATGTGCCATATTGTATTCGTGCCAGGACACCGAGTAGTGCTCTTGCAGCAGCAAATCACGTGAAGATTGCGCCATTTCAAGTGTGATGATGTCATCCCAGATGCCATGCGCCATGAAGATGGGCGTATCAAAATTTGCTGCATGTTTTTCAGCAGGCAGAGTCGATTTCAGTGGCAGATAAGTAGACTTGAATTCAACCGGTCGATGCAACATATTGGGCAAATCTTTCTGCCGGTGTTTG